>Ga0181612_158077_pt1 | contig 15229 bp, 15 predicted proteins | sample HoacroProtozoa21_FD_119630 | JGI IMG/M metagenome (GOLD analysis project Ga0181612, IMG submission 119630) | Hoatzin crop microbial communities from Cojedes, Venezuel. Combined Assembly of Gp0051906, Gp0051904, Gp0051908 | reverse complement strand
CTCAAACCATATAATGTTAATACCAAACTCACCCATCATTTGCTCTTGCTGTTGAAAATATCTCTCATCCTTCGGATTAGAAGCATTAATTAAGTCCAATGATTTCCTTTCTAGAATAGCATAATGCGGCCTATCACTATCTACAATGCCCTTATATCCGCCGCTCGCAATATCAAGTAATCTTCTTAAGTTGGGGTCATTCATTGATAACCCTACAAAAAAGCAAGATGTATAATTTAGCGAATACAATTGAATTACATTTGACCAATGAAATGCTTCTTTATACAGCGAATGGTACTCTTTCTCGCTAAGGACGGGAGTTGAGCCAATTGGGCGACTTTGAGATATCAACCCATGAACATGATATATTGGAAAGGCCTTTCCACTACGATGACTATTATCGAAAACAGATGTACACTTAATATTTTTATTCAGAAGAGCTGTTTCGAGTAGGTCATCATAGTTAAATGTTATTGCACACTCGAAAAGATTGCCATCGATAAATTTAACAAGCTCTTCAAACAATAAAGATGATGGTCTTGGATTATTCTCATATAAAACTTTTTTCATTTCCTCCTTAAATTCCTCTTCATTAGTAAAGTTTTCACGCACACAACGGGCTACCATTAGAGGAGAATGGTTAAAGGCTAAATCCAAAGAGTCATAATCCTTACTATCTAAATACTTTGAAGATGTACTTTTACCTAATAAATTTCTTAGCAGTGTTGCCCAATCCGGCATACTTACAGAAGCGCTCACTCCGGCTCCGTAAAATAATGTATTCCTACAGTTTTTAATTGCCGCTCTGGCCTTTTTAATTGTCTCTTTTCTGATATCCTTCCAATCCCTCTCGGCAACTACAATTCTAAATTCATCAGCACTTGATTTTGTCGGAAACTTTGAAAGAAAATCATGGACATTCCAGATGAAAAAACCCTCTTTTATATATTTATCGAATTGGGTTAAAAGTTTATCTGAAATACAATGCTCTGTGTCCTCATATATCAAATAACAGTTTCTAATGTGTACATGTTGCCTGTAAATTTTTAAGATACCTAGAGTGTTGTAAAAAGTATCAGCTCTTGGATTAAATTTAACCTCAACTACCGACTCCGGAGCCATTCCCAATGCATGACATCCTTTTGGAAGATAAAAATCAAATCTAAATCGTAATGCTTCTACCCTATCGTGAGAATCGTCAAACTCACATGTTTCACCCTGCTCTTTATCAAGTCTGCTCTCGATAAATGTATAGATGTTACTTATTAAATCTCTCGAAGATTTGAAGTACATAGCCTCAAATATTTATGATATTGGCGCTTTTATTCCTGTATAATTGGGATTGTTCGACTTTACATTTAGGGATACTGGTTGGCAAAATCTCCTTTTCAATAATTGATGTAAAGTATGATTTCAATAGCAACTCCGTCTCTGTTCCGTTTTCTGGGTCTAACTTAATTGTTTTTACCATTTGTGAGAAATATGGGAATTGTAACATCATTCCATCTTTACGGTCTAAAGGTAGTTTAGTTTTAGACACTAATATAATTCTAACCTCATTTTCATATGAATATGCAAGTCTCTTCAATGATAATAATTTTGCCCTAAAATCATCTGTATTAACATTCTTATGAGGTAGAGGGTTTTTGAAGGGAATTGAAGTTAAATCCTTTCTTATATCATCCGTTCTCATATATTCTACCTTCACAATATAAATATCAAGATTGCTATTGGCATTGGCAAACATCTCAAGGCAATTTGCCAAGTATTCTCTGTCTATAACAAATTCAATTGCAATATCTTTTGCGGAATAAATCTTCCAATATGCCTCACAAGATGCTGTCTCCGTAAGACAAGTACATAATATTTTATTCTTCCAAGCAAAAGAACGGAGTTTTCCTTTTCCATTTGCATACTTTGCATCAATAAAACGTCTCTCAAAAGGGTCCTTCCAAGATTCCGGATTGGCCAGCCACAAATACCTGTCCTTTAAAGAGCGTAGGGCATTTTCCAATGGCATAAATTTATATATAAACTTCCCTCCAGCTAAAAATTCGTCTTTATCTGCAAAATTGATATAGTGAATGGCCATAATCTAAAATTTTATCATACTAATCATTGTCACTTTGAGATTTAAATAATTCATCCTCACAAAAGAATAACTTCACCGCAATCCAATAAACATAAGGTCCTTCTTTCATGCATTGAGTAGGATGCAACAAACCATGTGCTAAATCATTTCTGATGTTAGCATCGGCCCCTGTTGTAAAGTAAAATGTTAATTCATCATAAAAACTAACATCACGGAAGTATGTTCGCAATTCTCGAAGAGCGAAAGACAAGTCGGCCCGGTCTTGATGATTTTCATTGTCATATTTAATTAGAGAACCAACATATTCTTCTGCCTTTTTAACTAAATATGATTCTATTTGAGGGACCAAAATATGAGTACTTTCAATAAAAAGATTCTTCAGGCCATTTAAGAAACCATGTGCCCAAAACAACATGTTATCTCCAATACAATTTGGAGTTTCTGGATAGTTGCATATCTCATCAATAAACAAAGGTTCATCTATTTTTGTCGCATTCTCGAAATATTTATCAAACAAGTTTAAAATCAAGAAATTTTTATGCAATCGTACTATTCTGTGAGATTCGATATTAAGCGCATCTTCTTTATTTGCCCTTCCAAGAACTTCTCCTTTATCACCAGTTCGAACACTATCAAATGATGAATATACTAGTGGAGATTTTTGGTATATTTTCTGTGAAATCTTTTTAAATAATGTTGAATCTGACCATTCAATTGAGCAAAGATATTGCATTAAATCAACATATGAATCTATTCTCAAATCATTAACTGTATCTATAACATAATTGACAAAGGATTCTGAAAGTTCATATTTAATGGGCGATATCTTCATCATTACTTCCCGCAATCTCTTCTCCTCTTCAATTAATTTTTGTCTTATCCTAACATAATCGTTAACATGCTCATTCTTCACTCTACTTATCAAAGTTAAGGCATTTTGAGCTATATCCACAGCATTCGGCAAATAAGTTGTTCCTTCTCTTTGCGAATTCATAAAATCCAATTCTCTTTCAAACGATATTGATTTTTGAAAATCTCTATCAGAACTCGAAACTGCACCAATTTCAAATAAAGCATCTATATAATACCTTTCTTCATCATCGTGTTTGTCATCGGATATATTTGAGAGTCTATTCTCTACTACACTTCGCATGGCGGCCAACTCTTCGTTGCTATAGCTTTTCCTTAATCTTTTCACTATTTCATATATCCACTTCGCATAAATCTTGCCCTCCAACAGTTTGGCAATACAAGATACGAATTCAATATCCTTCAACACCTTTAAAGACCTAACCTCTATAGCCCTCAATATAAACCAGGGAGAAGATGTTTCTTCGAACAATTGAATATAAAATTTACTTGCTTCTTTAAGTAGCTCCCTTTTGTCTTTTGTATAACGCTGTTGAATATCATAACAGATAGCTTTTATCTGTAAATTTTCACTACCTGAATATATTGACACCTTCTGTTTTTCCTCATCATCTAATGTAAGATTCTTTATATAGGGCCATCCCTCTCTGGCAAAATCTTCATAAAACTGGACTTTACATATTTTTATTAAGAAGTAATAATCAGGCTGTTCTTCCTTGCTACTATCTGTTCCCTGTGCCTTATATATCCAATCTAGAAGTTCTTGTTCGTATATATGTTCTGGAATTTTAATCATTTAAATTATTATAGCAGGTTTGTGCTACGGCTGTCCACTAAAAAATTATAAACATCCTTATAAGACATTGAAAATCAATCAGTTCTAAAGGTTTTCACCTCGCTCCGATTTCAAATCGTTATCAATCAAGTACTTAGCTATTCTTCGCTTCTTTTAAAGAGTGTTTTTAGGCGTTTTTTTTGTAACGAAGGTTGTGCGTTATGAAAGCAGAAGTTATGGCCGCTGCTATCCGCACAAGTCTCAACATAAAGTTGGAAACATTCAGAGAAATTAGCCACCGCATCCTTGAAGTTGTTAGCACTAGTTGCAATGTCAACCGAGGGGCAATAGGCAATAAACATCCCATCCTGCTTGTAAACAAAGTATTTAATATCAAAACTATATTTATTGCCAGTATTGACCTCTACTGCGTTAGTGTTTAGCTTAACCTTTTTACTATTCATATTTCAAAAGATTTAAATTCTCCTTCGGCACCATTTCTCTCCTTATCCTTGATAAGTTGAAGCTTAATCTGAGCCCTAACTCGAACTTTATCAAGATTCTCAACATCCTCCAATGTCTGTTTAATCCAAGCAGTAGAATCGTATTGACGAATTTTATTTTCAGCTTTATGTAGACCTTTCATAGTACATGAGAACACTTAAAGTTACAACCCCAAGTGATACATCTCTAAAATATATGGCTTAATTACCGGAGACTCATTAACCCTGACAATAACCAAATCAATATCATCTTGTTTCAATCTTCCGATATAATTAGCATCTTTCAAAATCCTCTCTGTGCTAATTTCTTTTACCTGATATCCATCCACATAACTATCATGCACTAGAAAATCATAATCGGTCGCTAAAATCTTTAGCTGATAATCCTCAATGTCTTTTGCCTTATTAGCATTTATCTCGCTATTAATCAGCACAGAAGCTACTAATAATCCATCAGCGGATTTACCAAGTACAACAAAGTATTTGTTCCTTGATGTTTCATTTGACTCTTTTGGAACAATTCCATCTTCAGTATAAAATGTCATGTAAAATACACTACCGACATCTATAGAAGCTAATTTCAACCCTTCAGATAATTCTCCCAACTCCATATCAACCTAATAATTTATCAATCTCAAGGGATTCGTTCAGATAATCAAGATGAGCTTTGTCTGCACCGGCTTCCTTGGCAATGCTCAAATTGTCAAGAATCTTTGCATCGGTTCCAAAAGCACGCTGCCATTCTTGGCCGTGGGTATCCCATTTAATCTGGGAGAATGTCATTCCTGCAACCTTAGCAATGGCTCTATTCAAACAATCTATATCCGATTTGGACAAATAAGCCATATCGGGGTTCTCGGCAGTATAGAAAAACTCATCCTCAAATTGTATGGATGAGGCTATCGCTACCAGCCTTTCATCATTTAGGTATGCGCCAGATGCAGAATCACCTCTCGCGACCTTTAGGATATTGTAAATTCTTGAAGGAACCGGTCCAAAAGGCAAAGCATAGATTTTATCATCAAACATGGGTGTAGCGTAATTTACAAAGTGCTCTAACTGAGCATAATACGCAGTTTTAACTATGCCATACACATCCCGTTTGTCTCCTCTACTATTTTGTATAATATAGAGGAGTACAGCCTTCAAGGTTTGCACCTCAGCCTGAGACATTCTACTCATATTACAATGGATTATAAATGTTATTTTTTTACTTCACCTTCGCCACAACACTATCCTCATTCTTTTCGGAACTCGATATAGTTAAGGTTTTACCAACCTTCAAAAGGAAACCAGTCTGATTACGAAATTCCTGCATTCTTTTCATAAATGAAACACTAAAGCCATGTTGCTTGTTTGCGGCCCAGCATATCTTCTTTTTAAATGGAACCCTATCATTGTAGTTACCATACTCTACTAAAGTAGATTTAAGTTGACCTATAACCACATCCAACCAACCTCCATATCCTGCATCCTTTAGTTCTACAAAGCATAGCAGCTTTTTCTTTATATATAACATTCCATCACAAGACTTATTCTTGTCTCCGTTGGCACGAAGGATAATGATATTCTTATCAACCGGTGTGAATTGCAGTGTACACTTATCTGGATTCTCTACAATGGCATTCCAATCCTCCTTAACACCATCTGTCGTCGTATAAGCACATGGATTACCATCGTTTAAGCCAAAAAGTTCATCGTTCCTGGCTTCCTCCATTCTATATTTCTCATCGAAAAAATCAACCCCTGGCATTGTCTTCAATCTCCATCATCTGTGCAAAAATATCATTAGACTCCTGAAGGTAAGAATTTAGCACATTTTCATCGCTGGGAATACCATTATACAAAGGCAATTCCTGAACCATTCCTTCATCGTTTATCTCATAAATAGCAATATCTTTAGAGGGCACATTCAACCCCGTAGGAACCAATTTATTCAACTCCAACAGGTCATCACCATTGTTAATTATCTGCTCTACCTGATTAAATTTGGCAGCAATGCTAATATCATTAATAATATAAGGACTATGAGTAGTGATAATCAACTCGTTTCCTTCTGTTTGAGATAGCGACATAAGCAAAATAGCCAAAATGTCCTTCTGGGCAGAGGGGTGAAGGTTCTGTTCAGGCTCCTCAACAATGTTTACAAAGGTGTCAACAGTATATTTTCTATCCAGAGCCCTTAGAGCCTCAACCTTGGTTGAACCGCTCAGGTCGCTGTTCATAATGCTATCAAGTTCCTCATTTCTTCTCTGGATTTCATCTGCACTCAATTCAGAGCTAAGATCGCCTACCTTTGCAGCCAAATATCTTGTTGTCAGAACAAGTGGAGCAGCAGACTGAAGACCGCTGGCGGCCTCGTGCATCCTTACTTTATGGTTTTGCCCGGTAATCCAAGTTGTATCATTCAACTTCATATACTCAACAGAAAAGCCATTGATTGGAAGGTGCTTGTCAATTGTATTGCTTTTTAGAGCTGACCTATACTCCACCTGCATGTCGCGAAGTGAGGCTGGCAGTTTCCTTATATTTTTGGCTTCTTCTATCACTGTTAAAAGATTCCTCTCGGCCGGGATGTACATTATTTTAGGTATCTGATACTCCTTACGATTGGATACCCACTTTGTTTTTGAAATGTTCAGCGCACCCTTTCGATAAGTAAATGTATATTCATTCCCACTATAATGTAGATAGGAATCAGCCTTAAAATAACTTGTAAGGTAATGATACCCACAATGCTTCTTTGCAAAAGCACCCTTTCGTGTAAATTCAGACTCCTTCACATAGCCTCGGTAAAGTGTTTTCTCCATCCAAGTAAATGTAGAAATCAACTTCGCCAAGGTGCTCTTTCCGCTTCCCTGCTTCCCGCAGAAAACAGTCAACGGGAGAACATTTAGTTCGCACTCGGTAATTGGTCCAAAGTTCTTTACAACAAGATTTTTCATATATTTTATAGTTTCAATTCTTTTACACCACCCCCTGCTCGACCATGGCCCTAGCGACCTTGATGAAGCCGGCGAGGTTGGCGCCTTTGACATAGTCGACAGTGCCATTTTCAGCGGTTCCGTACTTGACGCAGGCGAAGTGGATGTCGTCCATGATGCGATGCAGGTGCTGGTCAACTTCCTCAGCGGTCCAGTGCTGGCGGATGGAGTTCTGGGTCATTTCAAGCCCGCTGGTGGCAACGCCGCCGGCATTTGAAGCCTTGCCGGGCGAATACAGCAGCCCGCTCCCCTGAATCAACTCTATCGCATCGGGCGTTGTGGGCATATTTGCCCCCTCGCAAACGCAGAAGCAACCGCCCTTAACCAGATTCTTGGCATCCTCCAGCTCAATTTCATTCTGGGTTGCGCAAGGCAGCGCAATATCGCAAGGTACCTCCCAAGGGCGCATGCCGGCAAAATACTGAGCGCTCGGATACTTGGCAGCATACTCGCTAATCCTACCCCTGCGGACATTCTTCAGCATCATCACATAGTTCCATTTTTCCTCATCCAGACCATCGGGGTCATAAACATATCCATCTGAATCAGAGAGAGTTACAACCTTAGCGCCAAGGTCCACAGCCTTGCGGGCAGCGTACTGAGCGACATTACCTGCACCGGAAATCACTACCTTTTTCCCCTCAAATCCTTCGGAACGGCCAGCCAGCATATTCTGAGCAAAATAGCAAACTCCGTAACCGGTTGCCTCAGGCCTCAGCAGCGAACCACCCCAAGCTAAACCCTTGCCTGTCAGGGTGCCGGTAAACTCATCTTTCAGGCGCTTGTACTGCCCGAAAAGATAGCCAATCTCCCTGCCGCCAACACCGATATCGCCAGCAGGGACATCTGTATCCTGACCAATGTGCCTGTAAAGTTCGGTCATAAAACTCTGGCAGAAGCGCATCACCTCCGCATCGGACTTGCCGCGAGGGCTGAAATCGCTGCCACCCTTGGCACCGCCCATCGGCAGAGTCGTAAGGCTGTTTTTGAAGGTCTGCTCAAAAGCAAGGAACTTCATAATGCTGAGATTCACACTGTTATGGAAGCGGATACCGCCCTTGTAAGGACCGAGAGCGGAGTTCATCTGAACTCGGAAACCCCTATTAATCTGCACCTTACCAGCATCGTCCACCCAAGGAACGCGGAACATAATCACACGCTCTGGCTCAACAATGCGCTCCATAATCTTCTCCTCCTTAAGCTGCGGATTCTCAACAATATACTCAGCCACACTCTCCAAAACCTCCTTTACGGCCTGATGGAACTCCTTTTCCCCAGGATTCTTAGCCACGAGCTCATTCATAAAGCTCTGGGCATACTTTTCTGCCATTTCTTCAAACATACTACTAACTATTTAATTTTCAATTATTTTTCCATTAAATTCTTCACACATTTCCTTAGCGAATCAGTCCAGTAGGGAACTTTGATTCCGAAGGTTAACTTGATTTTTGTCTTGTCGAGCACCGAGAAACTGGGGCGAACGACCTTGCTGGGGAATTCGTCGGAGTGGCAGGGCTGGATGTCGCAGGCGGTGTTGCCGGCGTACTCGGCAATCATCTTGGTGAAGTCGAACCAGCTGCACACACCCTCGTTCGAGAAATGATAAATCCCGGTGTTGCCCTCGTATTTGCGTCCTTCCAGAATATCAAAAATCACATTCGCTAAGTCCAGCGCGTATGTCGGAGTTCCAACCTGGTCAAAAACGACCTTAAGCTGAGACTTTGTGGCGGTAAGATTCAGCATCGTTTTCACAAAATTGCGACCGAACTCGCTATAAAGCCAAGCGGTGCGGATAATAACATACTGCCCTCCAACGGCCTTAATTGCCTGTTCGCCATGCAATTTTGTCAAGCCATAAACGCCTGTTGGATTCTCCACTGCATCCTCATTGCAAGGAGTGTTATAGGCATTGCCGCCAAACACATAATCGGTAGAAATATGCACCAGCACTCCCCCGACTTCCTTCATCGCAAGTGCCAGATTTTCAGCAGCTTTCGCGTTCAGCAACTCTGCCAAGTCCTTGTCATCCTCTGCCTTATCCACATTGGTATAAGCGGCACAATTCACTATCGCCTTTACCTCATTTTCTGCAACAATTGCGCGGATGGCATCAAGATTTGTTATATCCAGTTTTGTTGTTTCCACCCCGGGAAGGTCAACCACATCTGTAAAAATATAGCGGTCCTTGCTCCCCTTGGAAACTATCCTCATTTCGGAGCCGAGTTGTCCGTTGGCTCCAGTCACTAAAATGTTCATAAGCTAAAATTCATCAACATTCTGCATTCCATTCTTTTCAACCTCATTTGCGATGCGCACGAGGTACTGCCCGTACTGATTCTTAAGCATCGGCTTGGCGACCTCAATCATCTTCTCAGGAGAAATCCAGCCCTTGCGGAGAGCGATTCCTTCGAGGCAGGCAACCTTCAGGCCCTGGCGTTTCTCGATAGTTTCGATATAAGCGGTAGCTTCAGCGAGAGAATCATGAGTACCGGTATCCAACCAGGCAAAACCGCGGCCAAGAGTCTGCACCTTCAATTCGCCATCCTCCAAGAACTTCTGATTAACAGTAGTAATTTCCAGCTCGCCGCGAGCGGAAGGTTTGATGTTCTTCGCAACCTCCACAACCTTGTTGGGATAGAAGTACAAACCCACAACGGCATAATTTGACTTAGGATGAGCAGGCTTTTCCTCAATGCTAAGGCAATTGCCATCCTTATCAAATTCAGCCACGCCATAGCGCTCAGGGTCACTTACCCAATAGCCGAAAACGGTAGCTTTCTTCTCCTCTTCAGCGGCTTTAACTGCCTTTCGGAGCATCTCGGTCATACCGGCGCCATGGAAGATATTATCTCCCAGCACAAGGCAGGCGCAATCATCCCCGATAAACTCCTCGCCAATGATAAAAGCCTGCGCCAGACCGTCTGGAGAGGGTTGCTCGGCATATTGGAAATTCACGCCAAAATCGGACCCATCGCCCAGCAGGCGCTTAAATCCGGGCAAATCATAAGGGGTTGAAATTATCAAAATATCCCTGATTCCAGCCAACATCAGTACCGAAATCGGGTAGTAAATCATCGGTTTGTCGTAAATCGGAAGCAGCTGCTTGCTGACTCCCTTGGTGATCGGGTACAGACGAGTACCGCTTCCACCTGCTAATACTATTCCTTTCATATTGTTAAAATTTTATCTCCCCTTATACATTGATTCATAATACTTTTGGTACTCGCCGCTGGTGACATTGTCGAGCCAGTCTTGGTTGTCGAGGTACCAGCGAACGGTCTTTTCGATGCCTTCTTCGAACTGGAGTGAGGGCTCCCAACCGAGCTCGCGCTGGAGCTTGGAGCTATCAATGGCATACCTTAAGTCATGCCCAGCCCTATCTGTTACATAGGTGATAAGGTCCTCATCTGCCCCCTCGGGACGGCCCAACAATCTATCTGTAGTCTTAATCAGCACCTTGATGATATCGATATTTTTCCATTCGTTGAAGCCGCCGATATTGTAGGTCTCGGCAATCTTGCCGGCATGGAAAATGGTGTCAATTGCCCTAGCGTGGTCCTCCACATAGAGCCAGTCGCGAACATTCTCGCCCTTGCCATAAACCGGCAGAGGTTTGCGATGGCGTATGTTATTGATAAACAGAGGGATAAGCTTCTCTGGGAACTGGTAAGGTCCGTAATTATTCGAGCAGTTAGTCACAATCGTCGGCAGGCCGTAAGTATCGTGGTAGGCCCTAACAAAATGGTCAGAAGAAGCCTTGGCAGCACTGTACGGGCTATGCGGCTGGTACTTCAAGTCCTCTGTAAAGAACTTCTCGCCGTAGGCAAGATGATGCTCGCCGGAGGATGCCTTGGTGGTAAAAGGAGGCTTGATTCCCTCGGGATGGGTCATCTCCAGTGCGCCATACACCTCATCGGTGGAAATATGATAAAATCTCTTCCCCTCGAACTTCTCGGGGAGGCTCTCCCAGTAAATCTTGGCAGCCTGGAGCATGCTCAAAGTACCCATCACATTCGTCTGCGCGAAGGTGAAAGGGTCCTTGATGCTGCGGTCCACATGGCTCTCGGCGGCAAGGTGAATCACCCCATCAACACCCTCTTTTTGCATCAGGGCAAGCACGCCCTCGAAGTCGCAGATATCCATCTTGACAAAGCTGTAATTGGGTTTATCCTCGATATCCTTGAGGTTTGCAAGGTTGCCAGCGTAGGTCAGCTTGTCAAGGTTAATGATGTGATAATCAGGGTATTTGTTCACAAACAGTCTAACTACATGACTGCCTATGAATCCCGCCCCGCCGGTGATGATGATGGTGCGTTTACTCATTTTTAGTTCTGTTTATTTGTTTCTTCAACTAATTCAGTATCCTTGGGGTCGACAAACATTGTTGCCACTGCAATCACCCCGTCGATGCAGACTATCAGCCTGCGGTTTTTCTTGATTCGCTTGATATATCCAACTGTTCCCTTGTAAGGTCCTTTTACCACCCGCACAAGCTCGCCAACATGATATTTGGGGTCGTCCGGCCCCAGAACCTCCACCGCTTCGATGGGAGTGCCATCAGCATTCAGCCCGAGGCGGAGATTGCAAACCGCCATGAACCGCTGCATTTCAATCTCGGAAATTGCTGCTGGGCGGTTTATGCTAAGTCCTTCATTTTCAATAAGAACCTCCCCGGAATCCAAGCTTCGGAGGGTGCGGGTCTGAATGTATTTTTGGGTGTAGACCATCAGCAGCTCGTTGTTATCGAATTTGAAGCGCCGCACTTGGTCCTCGGTGCAATAGGTAAAAATCAGACTCGGCAGCAGCGGCTTTCCATCGGCCTTGAGCGGGGCATAAAACTGCATCCCCTGCTCCTCAAGCCTGCTTTTTATCAGCTTGAGACGGTTGTAGAATATTTTGATTGCGTACCAATTATTGACCATTTTGGATGCTGCTTGGCGGCGCTAGGCACCTCTTTCACTCCTCGGCTTCAGATTAAAAAGCGAGGTCTGGATACAAATTAGGGGCGTTCCTCCTATCCAAGAGGCCCTTCCCCTAACCAAACGATACGCAAATATAGTAAATATCCGCTTATCTACAAAATTATTTTATATACGCGTGCGAAGAACCCCCACCGTTTTTCAGCGGTAGGGGTTCAAATTTCAAGGTTTAAGGGCGCTATCCCCTATTCGGCGATGATGGCAAAACCACCGCCACGGGCCATCCTAAAGCTGATTTTATCCGAGGGAGAGATGCTGCGGTTCTCAAGTTTGTAATCGGTTGCTACCCTATCGGAATTGTATCCATCGCGGAAGATGCGAGCGTTTTTTGCGCCCGGAAGGAAGCTGAAATCAACCTCTACACTGCGGTCGGTCCAGTTGGTTGCACCGCCCACATACCAGGTAGAACCCTTGCGGCGGGCAATCACAACATACTCCCCTGCCTTGCCGTCCAGCACAATTTCCTCATCGAAAACAGCGGGAATCGAGGTGATGAATTCGGTAGTTTCAGGCTCCTTCAGATAGTCCGAAGGGCTGTCGCAGAGCATCACAACGGGAGAATCGAAAATCACATAGAGAGCTACCTGATGAGCGCGGGTGCCCTGACTTGCCGGAGTGCTGTACATCGGCTTCCAATCGCTCTTTTTGAGGTTCCTGATGGCTCCCTGAGTATAGTCCAGAGGGCCTGCAACCTGACGAATGAAGGGGATGGTAACATCGTTTCGAACCTGGTCATAGGTCTTAGGGTCCTCCCATTTGCACTGTTCCTGCCCGAAAACACCCTCATAGTTAACTACATTGGGATAGGTGCGGCTGAGGCCGGTAGGCTTGTACATTCCATGCAGGTCCAGCACCAGATGATGCTTGGCTGCAACCTCGCAGAAGCGATAAATCTGCTGCACAGTATTCTGGTCCTGAGCATCGAAGAAGTCAATCTTGAAGCCTGCTACCCCGAGGGAAGCGTACTTGCTGCAAACTTCCTCAAGCAGAGGGTCGATAACACCGCTAGTTGTCCAGAGAATCACCTTAACTCCCTTAGAATCAGCGCATTTGCAGATTTCAGCGATATCGCAACCCTCGATAGGATTCATGATATCCAGAGTCTTTGTGCTGTACCAACCTTCGTCAATTACAATGTAGCGGATGCCATATTTTGCAGCGAAATCGATATCGTATTTGTAGGTTTCTGTGTTGATGCCGGCCTCGAAGTCAATCCCGAAACGGCGCCAATCATTCCACCAGTCCCAAGCTGACTGCCCTGCTTCAACCCAGGATACATCGCCAAGGCGGTTGGGAGTTGCGAGCGCATAAACCATATTATTCACCGGCAGGTCCTTATCTTCCTTGCCATAACCGATTATCCTCCAAGGGAATACCCTCTTTCCATCCTTGCAAACGGCGATATAATCGTGGTAGGACTGAGGGCGCTGAACACCGCGGGAATTGGGTTTGGTTTGGTCAGGAACAGGAGGGAACTCGCCCACAAAACCATCGGAGGTGCAGGTGAGGAAAATGCCGGGATAGTCCTCGACATCAGCCTCCATAATCAGCAGTCTGCCCTGGTCTTCAGTGTTAATATAAAGTGGGGTGAAAATAAGATTATCATCCTTGCGCTCCCCTATCTTCATCTGGGTATACTGACTTTCGAATGAGGTCTCGTAGCGGTCCTTGCGCATTGCTACGAAGGGAATCAGACATTCATACTTCTGCGTAAAGTCGAATTGGGTCACTTCGCCCTTGACGGTAAATGCAGACTTGAAATTGGTGGCAAACCTGTAAGCTACACCATCATTGTAGGCGCGGGCAATCAGGCTATATCCATCCTTGTATTTTAGGGTCAGTTCGTTATACTCGGCATCAAAGGAAGCTTGCTTGTAAAGTGGGGAGATAATGTTTTCGCTCTTGTGGGTGGTGCTGGTCTTTTGCACCTTGCCTTTTCCGAGTGTGAGGGTCTTGCCGTCGGCGGTTACAACCTCCATTGCGGCTTCGTTGCCATCCATTACTTTTACCCCGTCGACACTCATCGACCATTGGGTTTTGCCGTCCACACTGATGGTGAGTTGCAGGTGGCCGTCGGGGCTCTTTACACTGTAGTCCTTTGCGTTGGAGATGCTTGCTCCGGCAAGCAGCATTGCGCAGATAAGAAGAAGTCTTGTTTTCATTCGGTTATAGTTTTGTTTCAATCTTCAAATATAGCAAATTTCTGCATTTATACAAAAAGGCCCGAAGGGATATTCCTTCAGGCCTTGTCGGTTTTTTGGGGTCATTCGCTTTTTAGCAACTGCATTATGTTCGACCCCTTGGACCAACTATTCTCTATTGCAGTTTTGCAATCTGCGCTGCGGTGAGCTTGTAAATATCGCCTACAGGTACATATTCATACTGCGAGAATTCGTACATACGGGCGTATCCAAAGGGGATTTCGGTGTCGTCGCCGGCTCTTTTGTCCTTGGTGGTGTAGACATAGAGCAGGATGCCGCCGGCGTCTTCGGGGTTCTCGAAGCTATCGGCCTTGCCAGCAAGGAAGTCGCAGAGTGCGGTCTTGCAGGATGCGGAATATTCTTTGGTACTACGGGCGTACTGCGCGGGATTCCCGGTAAAGCGGCACGCGCTCTTGCAGATCAGCAGCAACAGCAGTCCGAACACAAACACAATTGCGCCCAGCACCAACACCTCGGTCGACCCGAGAATCATCATCACAACACCTATAATAATAAACAATAGCGATATCGCCCAGTCCTTCACGGACCTGGATTTAACAATTTCCATAATTCTTTAGTTTTTAATAGTTTAACAATTTTGTTTTATGCACTCGCGCTTTTTACTTGCGCGAAAATATACGAATGTAACTCCCTGACCTTCTGCACTTTACATTTGCAGTGGCGGTCGAAGGCTTCTGCGACTATCGGAGCGCAGGGAAAAAGTGAGCGAGCGCTGGAGCGGCGTCTAGTGACGGCGTCTGTTTAACGACCGTTAAGCTGCGAAGCAGATTAAAAGGGAGGCGTTAGCCGTCAAGACGCGGAAGG
>Ga0181612_157467_pt1 | contig 15229 bp, 10 predicted proteins | sample HoacroProtozoa21_FD_119630 | JGI IMG/M metagenome (GOLD analysis project Ga0181612, IMG submission 119630) | Hoatzin crop microbial communities from Cojedes, Venezuel. Combined Assembly of Gp0051906, Gp0051904, Gp0051908 | reverse complement strand
ATTTTTTATATCAGGGCTCCAGTGTTTGAGCCTTTCCAAGTTTAAGGTTGGGGGCCCTTGGGTTAACATTTTGGGTAGTTCCGGGAGTAAAACGCCCTTTTTTTTTAGCGGCCCCTCCCCCCCCCCCCCCTTTGGCATTGTCTCTTCTACAGTGAGACCAGTGTGCTCTACCAGCTTCTAGATTTTATTTTTACGGGAGTGTGGGGAGAACATTTTTGAATCCGCAAGGTTTTCTGTATTTTATCCGTTACTTGCGGGCAACTTCCTTTCCAGAAGAACTGCAGCAATGGAAGCCAGAAACACAATTCCACTTCTTAAAATAAAGCTGGAAGTTATTTTCCTTTTCAATAGCATCTCGCCTAATTTTAGACTTTAAAAAGTCTGGTTTCCAATAATTTTTCTTTTCTCCTACCAAATCCAGAACTGAGAAGCGGTAAGTCCCATTGACAAGCCTGATCGTGCCCCCCAAATGCCACCTGCTGCCCTCAGACTGCGGCAGGTATTTTTGGTGTGAGCGTTGTTTCCTAGCTGCTGGGGTCAGGTTTGGTAGCGGGTCTGCTGCCTGCTTGTCTTCAGTGCTGAAAGGAAATAGCAAGGGAACAAAACTATGCTTTTCTTGGGAAACCACTCCCTTTGGAATGGAGAGATATGGCTTGCCACTTTTATTTTGTTTCCCCCTCTAAAGTAAGCAACAACATTGCAAGGATCAGGGCCAGCGAGAAAAGAATATTATTTAAAAGGCGTCATCTATCTGGCTGGTGTGTTTCAGGAAAAGGAGTCTCCTGCTTCGTATTTTAAGGAGTGTAATAAAAATAGCAATCGGTTTTAAGAAAGGGGCTGACAGACCAGAGAAAGTGACAGCAGCAGCGCAGGGAAATAGTACTCCATTTATCTGAGCAAGCTAGCACATTGATAATGCTCCTCTCCGCAGTAGGTGCTATCAAATCAGAGACAATTTGTATCCCCGGTGTGGCAGGTTACTTACATGGTAACAAGTCTCCCCGACATTACTGCAGATCATCATTAACTAGCTACTGCTGTTTGTTTGCCGTTACCTGCTAGACAACGTTCGTGAGTCATGTCATATCATTTATAGATCTCGTCCAGTTTAGGGACCTACTGCTTCTGAAAAGCCACTCGGCCTGGGATCTCTTCCCCTGCGCTTCGTTTTACGTAGTGGGGAAAAAAGTAAGGGGAAAAAAATTTACTGGTTGCAGCTTCCCTGTTGCTTTAACGTAAGCAAAATGAAGGCTGCGTAGCATGCATTGAACAGGCTGTGCTGAGTAGCAGCAGTGGGCATACACAAAAGAAAGGGACAGAAGTGGCGAGCAAGAAGGATGGACTCCTCAGTCCTCAGATCTGATGTTGGCAGGGGTGTGGGTGTGTGAGGATCCAGATAAGGATTAACGGCTCTAGGTGGGATATCCTGCTTTCTGAAGATCTTTAATCAGTTGGACTGGCATTCTATAAGCACATTTCTTACTTGATTATCTTTCTCGGCGTGTTTCGGTTTCCTTTTCCTTTGTTCAGTAATATTTGTAATTACTGCCTGTTTATTAAAATGTGAGATCCTTTTCAGCTCGCAACCTGAAGGCTCTTTTTTATATTTGCCAGTTTTTAAAGTTTTATTTGGTGATTTTTTAATTTTTTCTAGCCTGGTTTGTTTTCTTTCAGTAGCATGTTTCAGCCCTTTACTGAAAATACGGGGTGAGATCGTCCCTTTACAGGTCTTTGGAAGTCAATTGCAAAATGTCTGTCGAAGCCGGTGCATCTCTTGATTTGTAGTTGATGGCGTGCCCCATTGTATCTATCCGAAATGGCTGCAGGTTTGGTCACTCGGCGGGGAAGGCTATAATTTTGTATGAAAGCACAGTTTGGTGAAACTATGATATCAGCACAACTATTATAAAACATGAAGTGCTTTGTCTTCTCCCTTATAAAATGTGTAATTTCTACCCATTATCAGTATTATTACGAGAGTCCTTGCAGTAAACTTGTCTTTTGATAGGCAGAAACTTGTCTTTGCTAGGAACGAATACAGCGAAGTGTAACTTCTCTTTTAAAGGAGAATAAATAACGCGAGTGAAGTTTACTAGAACACAATAAAGCCGTTTCCAGGAAAGCGGCTGCAGAGGCAGGTAGGACGTGCTGAAGATTTATACTTGGGGTGAGCATGTGCAAGTACCATAATGATGCTGTAGAGAACATTGGAGTAAAATATTTGATCAAGAGATATGTCTAAAGAAGATACATGCTTTGGTTTTCTTGCTGGCTTTCAGATGACAGTAAGACAGTTAAACGAAGGTTGCTTTAAACCTATGCGTGAATAAATCGTCGTGGCTGGGAGGAGGTCAGATCTAGCACAGTTACCTCTCTCTTAGAGCAAATTTGGAGTGCCCACCAGTCTGCTGGGTTGTTCAGTGTGTAGACTGGGGGATGAGCACCAGGAGAAGGGGGAAACTGAGGAATAGAAGGTTGGTCTCAACAGCAGCGTACAACTTGCTGTGCAGCTGCTACCACAAGAAGAGTTTTGAAACCTTATCCTGGCTAGGTGTGCAATTGTTTCGAACTAATTCAATCAAGATTCAGGAGATTATAGTGAAATAAAGCACAAAAAAAAAAAGGGAAAAGATCAATAAAAAGGGTGGAGTAGCTGCTGTGATTAAGACAAAAGATTACTGTTGATTTATTGATTCAGTCTTCAGCTTGCCATCTCAATCAGGGTTGGTTTTTTGTTAATGTTATTAATATTTATACTTTAGTACCATGTGACAATTAGAGTAGATTGTAATTAAGTCTCCAGGCCTGAAAGTATTAGGCCCCATGTAGCACAAAGCCTTTGCACCACACGTTACTGGAAAGAGAAACTTAAGTCTGAAAATCTGGTGCAGAGCACAGAAAAAGGCCTGTTCTCTTTTCAGTGCAAGAAGCAGGTTTTGTGGTTGCCTTTCTTGGGAACTCGGAGAATGATGGTTGCTGAAGCCTTTTACTAAGCTTTTGAGTTTTGAGGGAAGTCACCCTGGCCAAGCCCATCTTCCCCTGCATCTAGTGAGAAATGTTCCTTGAGCTGGCATTGAATCTCTCATTTTCCCTCCAGAGAACTCGGTTTTGGGGCACTTGTGTCTCCAGTGTTTCATGGTACTGGTGTCTGCTTGCTGGGTCTGGGACTGCTCCAAGTTAGCTCAACACCTTGGTGTAGGGTCTTACTCTGCAATGAGCAGCACGAATTGTGGGAGCTGTCAAGGTCTTCCCTTCAGTTTGAGCTGAGAACGGGATAGTTGAAGACTTCTTTTTTTTTTTTTTTTTCATCTGTGCAGAGGGAAACATGAGAACTCATTGTTGTGAAGCGGCAGAACTGAGTCACCGAGGGTTTAGTCAAAGAAGAAACACATCTCATCAGTGCAAACCAGAATAAAAAACGTGCTTTCTTCATTACTCATTATACCACAACGAGAATCAAAATCACTCAAAAATTGTTGTAACAGCTATATGTTGCTTAGATAAAATAGTCTGGAAGGGATAGATTTTGTGGGAATCGCTTCTGATTTATGCAATGCAATATGCGAAGCCAACTTGCTGTGATTTTTTCCAGTTATGTGCAATTATGCTAGATTTAATCAAAGAACTTTGAATTACCTACACCATTCTATAGCGCTTGTATGGTACCTCGGGGTGTCACTGAATGAGTTGTGGCCATTTAAGTGCACTGCTTTTGCAAACAACACAGTGGGAAAATTAATTTTGAAATTCCTTGTATCTGGATGGTTAATTTTCAGAGCTGTGCTATGTTCTGAGTTGTTTTGCTGTATTTTAAGCATAAATCCTGTTTTTTAAGATAAAGGGTAAGTAATTCTGTTGTGCTCTTACAGTATAAAAAGATTACTGTATGGTTTACTGGGGCTGGAGGCTGAGTTTAACCTATCGTGCCAAACCCAGTCCAGCTTCCTTTGCTGCTTCCATATGGGTAGCCAATGCGGTCAAGATTTCATCTTGAAATCGGTGTGGTATAACACATCACAGCACACAGTACCCCGCTTCAAAAACCGTGCTGCGCCACCCTGCCCGTCAGCCCGTGGGACAGAGCCGCGTCACCCTTATGGTCCACAAGTGATGGAGCCACCAGACCTTGGCTGGTTGGGATCATGGGGCTAAGTCAGTGCGCGTGTCAGCTGTCGGCTCGTGAGAGCAGCTGGAGCTTTGGGGACGGGTGCGAGCACGCGTGAGTAGTTCGGTAGCCGCATCTTCAGCCATGAACCTGGCCTCTGCGATGGGATTTTTTGCCTGTGAAGCTGCAGCAAGTGTGTTGCCCCCATCTTTTTCCCTGTTCAGTCACTCACAAGCTGCACTTTAATATTGTTAGAGGGAGGGATTCATGAGCTTCTGCTGTTGAAGAAGGTTTAATTGGTTCCTGTAATATTTCACATTTTAAGTATAGGTAAAGTACAAAATGGCTCCTGAGGAAAACAGAGCCAGCTCGAAGGGAGAAGCCCTTCTCCGTACCATGAGAAACCTTTTGAAAAGCAAAAATGACAGAAAACTCTTGTCAGTTCTCAGTGTCTACATGATTTTTGTTTGTTTGCTTTTGCCTATAACAACTCCCTCGCTGCAGTTGGAGTTGTGCCTGAATTTTCTTGGTGTGAACCCATGGGTAGGGCAACAAATGCAACATGAAAAGCTCTTGGCCAGTTCTTTCTGCAAAAGGCAAAGCCGTGTTGCCTGTGTTGGTTTGTGCTGAGGCCGGTGCTGTGACCCCTCCGCTGTTGTGTTGCTGCAGTGGCCAAAGTACTCTTAGCAGGCTGAGCATCGGGGACTCGGGAAGCTTTGCAGCCCCTGAGTAATCAAATAGTGGAAATACCTTTTGTAGTATTTTTTGGAAAGACCCTAACTTTGTGCATCATCAGTTCAACACATTTGGACTTCATATTTAGTTAATCTTGCAATGGCTGTGAAGGAGATGTACTCTATTTAGTAAATCTGTGTCTTAGAAAAGACAGTAATTGATATTTAACCATATAAAATAAATAGCTATATAAAAATGAGCTCCTCCCCAGGGAAAAGCAATAGACCCTATAAATTTTATTATTTTTGATAATCTTTGCCTGCTCTCTTGAAGCCGCTAGAAAAGTGGATTTGTGTTCGCAGAGCTTGGTGCACAAATAAAGGAGTAAATAAAAGGGTTTGCTGACGCAAGCGTCGCGAGGTGCGCGCAGCACGTGAGTGGAAAACCGGTCAAATCGGCAAACAAAGCGATGTGGCTGCTTCTTGAGTATCCCGGGCAAACCTGGGAGGGATGGAAAGCAGTAATGATTTTTTTTCTCTTTTAGTGTAAATGTTTTTAAAACATTGCTGACTGTTAGTGTCAACAAAGAGAGGAAGAAAAGCAGAAATAAATGCGTGACTGGAAAGGTGCATCAGAGTACAAGAATTACAAAAGCTTGTATTTTTGTTGCCTTTGATGCCAGCGTAAGTACGTGAAAACTAATGCGCTGCAGAGGACAGGTTTGTGGTTGAAATACACTTGATAGATTTTGACAAATTAAACAGTTGTAAAGATGTTTGGAAGTTTTCCAGATCTTTACTGTTATTTATGTCACTAAACTAAAAAATCAGTGGTTAATTTGCAGTTCTTATAATTTTTATGATACTTATGTTGTTGTAAATTTAGCAGCGCGGCATCAACTCAGCGGGATACGTTTTATGTTGTCAGCTACCTTTTGACATCATAATAGATTTCAGTTGCCAAAGCTTTGGGGAGAGAGAATAAAATGTCAGTGTGCGCTGCGCGAGTGCTTGGATCAAGCCCAGGTAGGAGAGGAGGTGGTCTGCGGGGCGGCCCCTGAAGCCGGGCTTGGTCCTTCGGGGATGACGGGGATGCTCAGGAGTCCTCGTGAACGTGGTGATAAATGTGTCTTAAGTGGTAAGGATGGCTAAGATGCTGATAGCATTGGGCCCCGTGGTATCGTTGAGAGGCCTTTGAAGCCTGGGCGGCTGTTTATGGCTGATAACGGTGGCGGTGCTGAGCTCCTCGAGTCTCATCCCACCACGTGGACCTTCTTCTGACCCTGCGTCCCAACGGCACCCGGCACAGGCCGTGGCTAAAGGGTGGCAGGTTGAGGCTTGGTCTTTCAGCAGTTGTCTAGCTTGTATCTATCTCAGTGTGTAACCCAGTTTTGGGGGGCTATCCACCCCTAAATTATTTCTGCTAGCGACTTTCTCCATGGCTGGTGGTCCCCACAGTATGTTTCCTGGGTAAATACAAGATAGAGAGAGGCCGAGTAAATCCCCAGCGTGCCATGATTGTACGTGGGAGCAGCTTTTGTCCTGCAGGACGGTGTCAATCAAGAAGAGAAAGCCCAAACAGGAGTTTCACAGAGTGCCTCTGATACCTGAATTCATACATTTGGCAAGTTTTTTTATAAAGACTTCTTGCACTATTTTTCTTCTTGTAGAGATTCTTTATTCTCTCTATTTATAGACTTTTCTTCTATTGTCTCCTATCCTGGAAGAGGGAGAGACATCTTAAGTTTAGGTGGCTGAAAGAAGAGATGTAGTTGTTTCCCTCTTGGGAGGCTTATTTTAGTGGGTTAAAAATGATGTTTTTAATCTGAGGAGCGAGACCTGCCTTGGGAACGTGTGTCACATGAAATGGACTTTTTATAAAGCGTAGCCGTGCCCTTCCCTTCTTCTGCTTCTTTCAACATTTGCCCTTTGCCTTCTAAGCCTGAAAATGGAAGAACTTATTAACGGTTGTTTCCTCAGTGTTTGTGGCATTAGCCACGTTTCTCAAGGGCGATTCACGTGCTCTTTCCACTCTAATGGGATTGTCCATTGAGTTCAGCTCCAGCACATTGGGAATCCATTTGCACAGATAGCTGATTAAGCTGAACCTTCCTCATCCGTAGGTAATCCCAAAATACGCAAATTGTTCGCGTGAGATTGGTTTTCCAACATTTTTGGGTTTATAATTAAGCACTTTGTAGTTGTCCTCCCCATCTGCCTCCCTTCTCATCGGAGTCTTTAGCTGTGCTGACTCCAGCTCTCCCATTCCCTTTTTTTTCCTTGATCGTCTTACTTTTGTTTTTTATTTCTTTTCCCTGGAGGTAGTTTTATGCCTGACTCTTTCTCTGGGTACCCCTTCAAAGCTGCACAGCTTGGAGTAGATGTTGGGCACAAAGAAAATTCGTGAAAAGAGCATTGCGCTGCTGCTTGTTTTTTGCTGGGTCTTGCTCACCAAGATCGCAGCAGCCAACGCTGGAGTCAGCGTGGACGTAGCTTTGGAGAAAAGGCATGCGTTTACGCTTGACTGATTTTTACCACCCCCGTCTTTTGGCAGAGGGGAGATTGGAGATGGGACAACTGAAAGGGCTTCGTTTGCAAACTGACAGCAAATGAAGACGATTGGGTGTTGGTGTGAGCACCGAGGAGCTGAGCAGGAGCACAGGGTTTGCTCGGGCAGACGCCCACACCACATGCCCTGGGTACTGCTCAGGTGGAAGATGCTGCTCTTGCGTGTTGGAAGAACAAGATCCCATTTCCATTTTGCTTCGCAGCAGCAGACTAGTATGTTAGTCTGTGTTCGCTGGCTAGACTTATTCTGGCTAATGTTTGCCAGATTCTTCTATTACATATTAAAATAAGATCTTATGAGTGGGTTTTATTTTTGTGCGTTTCAAAAAACTAGGCCAGCCCTAACAAGCACATTTTCGTGTTTTTGTTTTTCCATTTTGTCATTTTACATATTGAAAAATGGAATGCAAAAAAAAAAAAGCCTGCTAACATCAAAAAGAAATAAAGCTTTGCATTATTCTGCATAAGTGTTTAAATCTGACTGATAGTTTGTATATACAGACTTCTTTTTTTTATGGTGTTTCCTTTCCTCACTCGAAGATCACAGATGCTGCGATAAAAATTAGTGCCCTTTTAGTAAATGCTTTTCTTTTCTGAACCTGGCCTAGAGGGTCACGCAGCGCATTTTGTTACTAATAAATGTGGCAAGATTTAGGTACAGATAATAGGCAGACATTAATTTGTCAGGGCAGGAACTTCTAAAAGAAAATTCGGAACATTTTTCCCTCCTTAAATCCAGCTATTTCAATATCATAAAGTTTTTATTTTAACCATCAGGAGAGAAGGCCTGTTTGAAGAATTCAGCTTTAAAAAATGTCTTTGTAAATTGAGATTTTAGGACTACCTATTTGGAGGACATTGCGTATGATAAATGACCCTTATAAGACAAAAAAAAAAAGTAATTTTGCATGTCTGCTTCCTAGGATGTGTGATAATAATAAATGAACATTTTATATATCATTATATATATATCATGGAAGAACAAAAATCAGAAGATATATTATTCATTATTCCTGTTACTTTATATTTAAAAGGCAAAGGTTTTTGCTTCTTTGCCAAAACAACGGCTACAGAATATATTTGTAATAATCCCTGCAAATATGAAGGGTGGAGAGATCTTCCAGGTCGTTAGCACTGGAGAAAGCAGAGATGCCTTTAATTGTATTCATTTGAACATTAATACATTAATGCTGAGATTTAAGTACTGTTACTATTAAAAATTAAACTGGAGGGGCAGTGTGCAGATCATATGCTTTAGTGTAAGCTGTCAGGTGCAGTGTTTGCATATTTAGCCTGCCATTCCAACACTAAAATGGATGTTTGAGACTGGATTGGGCTTTCTGAGGGATGCTTTTTTTACACTCCCCCTCCTCCCCCCCGTTTCATTTCTGGCAGTAGCGTTTCTTTTCACGGATGCATGTGCACCACCTGAGCAAAAGTTGCACTGATTAAAATCAGAGGAGGCTAAGGAGTAACTTGTTTGCTGTCCTGAAGTCCTCTTGTTCTTGTCCCCGTCCTCCCCCTCTCTGTGTCCGCAGCTATTTTGCAATATGCAACCCCCTCCGAGCACCGCCTGCGGAACTGGAGTAGCTCTGGCATGTAGATTTCCCAGTGGGAGAACTTGTGTGGATGGTAATTTTAATGAGACCTGATTTAAGCAGTAGAATAGATCCATAAAACTAATACAAGCAGACTTTCAAGAGCTCTACTATTTGTTAGGGCAGTGAATTTTAGAGGTGCATCCATTGGCTTGGTAAAGAGTATTATAATCTCGAAAACTTCACCTGTATTAAATCAGATTGTTTCTATGCAAGGTACTATGGAGAACTTCTCGAATCCAGGGCAGGCCAAATATAGACTTATTTATTTTTGAGGCTCAACTTTCATCCAAAACTCATGCTGGAACCACAGGACCTGAAAGCTGTGCTCTATATGAATGAATGCAGAGCCTGTACGAGTGCACACAGCTGTGCCTCCAAGCTGTGACAAACCCTTAGCTTTGCTTTTTTCCCCTGCATTTAAGGCCACTGCTTGGTCCATACGTATTTCAGTCTCTCCCGCGTTGTCACACCTAGTTACATATGGCAGTAACACCTTTTTTTCTTGTCCTGCGGATACAGGCATTACACCCATCCCGGAATCTGAATCCCACTTCAAGTAACACACTTGGTCCGTGGCTTTTGTTTTTCATCCTGGTGCTCAGGAGCGTCTCTTGCTGTTGTTGGAAATTGTGTAGTTCTGCTTGGCCTTACTAAACTGTTTTCTTTCCCTTGCTCTTTTCCCCAGCCCCTTCCCTCTGTCCTGTTTGGGTTTTATTTTTTTCCCAGCTAACTTTTTTCACCGCAGCTATCTCAAATGCCAGTGAGAAAGGGAGCAGGTGGGGGAAACTTAGGGTAGGAGCTTGAGGTGGGAATGGGAAGAGCTGGAGCACGTTGGTGGAGGCTGGGGAGACCCAGAAGGCGGCAGAGAGCAAGGGGGAAAGAGGGCAGAAGGGCATTGCAGGCGGAGAAATAGGGGAAAAACCTTGCAGGGGAGGGATGGAGGCAGAGGGCGAGGAGAGGGCGGCCGGGGATTCATCGTGCAGGCCGAGCGGAGGGATGCTCTGCGCTGCGGGAAGGAGACCTGGGCTCGGGCAACCCACTGGCTGCACAAACGCGGGCACGAAGGAGGTGACTTCTGCTGGAGCCAGTGGCAGTGATGACGTGCATTTAAAATGGGGAAAAAGTTTATTTGCTTTTTTCTTGCAGGATATGCTGAGTGATTTTTGCAGTTTGAGTGGAGTGGCATTACTGCACTTAGCTCTGCATTTATTAAATAAATTTGTTCTCCAACTCAAGTGTTAAGTGTGTATTATGAAACCTCAGAGACAATCTTAGTGGTTGCAGTGTGCAAATATTTTTAAAATTATGTAATTAAACAGGGCTGCAATGTCCACTGAAGTGATTTATTAATTGAATGGTTTGATTAAATTTAATGTTATTTTAGTTTATACAGAAAGGGTTGGTATCTGTTTCACAGACAGGGACATCTTGTGGGGCTGCTGGTGATGGTTCAGAGGTCCTTAGGAGGAATCTTTAGCACCCAATTAAATATTAACCAAGATGATGTGACTCGTTCTTTCTCTGTCCCTGAAACTGTGTTTTGACATCTAAGGCTGGTGATAAAAATTTGCTCGGCAGAATCACTTGCAATGCACTCTATTTATCACTAGATTATTTCTAAATTAATCATGCTAAAAATCTTTCCATTGTAATTGTGCTGGGGCTCAGTGCTGTACGATGTGTGTAAATAAAAAATGCCCTTTTAATTTCACGTTAACTGTGTCTAGCCGCTGTTGCAGCCAAACTGTATCTGTTTCGGTAGAATGTCATTTTAAAGGTATTGTGGTTACTGAGCGGCAGCTGTGATTGAAAAGTATGTAAACTAATCTTTAGTTGCTCGTGTCATTTTTATATTCTTATGTCAGAACACAGGAAGGCTGCTTTAAATTTGTCTTTCACTGTGTATTAATTTTCAAGTCTAATTTTTCTTGGGTTAAAGCATGTACTGCGTTCTCTACTATGCATTACCATTCAGTGCCAAAGTAAATGGCCACTTGTGAAAAAGTACAAAATTAGTTCCTGCTTGATTACTGTAAAATACATATTTATTTTCGTAAGGAGAGTTTTTATTACCAGTGCATAAAGTACAATTATCCTGCATGGTATCGGTGACTTAGAAGACAAAATAATCAAGCACCATATATTACTGTGAAGAGCAATAAGTTTTAGAGCTGCACACTGCTTTCCCAAAAACAAGAAGGAACGTACAAAGGGGTTTGGGTTTTTTGTGTGGGCTGATTTTTTTTTTTTTTTTTTTTATTTCTAGGCTTGCCCTATGCGTTGTTCCTGCTCTTTTAAATGCAGACCATTTAAAATTAAATCCTCAGTTAATATGTCTGCATAAGAACTTCTTTGTCTCTTGATGCCCAACCATTGAAAATTAAATGTGGTTGCGGATAAGTATTTATTCATACCATACCTCACACCTGATCTTGTGTCAGTATGACATCATCTTTGCCACAAAGATTTCTAGCGGTTTAAAAATGTTCCGTTGTGAAATAAGTGGGAGAGGTAGAAAAGGGGCAAGGAAGGCAACAAAAATAAACTACTAGTGGGATTTGATGTTTTGCCAATTAAAAAAAATTTAAAAATCATATTCGGAGGTCCACATGCTGCCTTTGATCTGTACACAGGACTTCCATTTGTACCAGTGGCTGTTCAGCCTGCGGAGGGAAGGCTGTACATGACTTAATTTGTATGTTGTGGGAAGTACATTTTCCTAGCATGTGGTCTAGCTTACTTGAAGAATCTGAAATGCATTATAAATGTAAATGCTGTGTTTAAGTAAAACTTCATTATGTTTTGGTGGTTTCCAAAAATGCACAGGATTTGACCTTAAAGTGTTATTTCAAGGTGTTATGATGTATGAGCTAGACTTTGTAGTCTTCTAAATTAAATCTTTGAACATGTTATTATTGTATTTTGGCATCGGCAAGATGTAGTTCTCAGCTATTTTCTGTCACAGCCTTCATTTTTCTAACAAGAGCAACGAAACAGGGCCAGATTCTTCTGTAAGAGGCGTGCGCAGGATGGGGATTACCCTGTATTAACCGTGGTGTAACTGGGGACAGGTCTGCCATTCATATCCAAGTCCATGGTCACGACTTTTCCATGTCCACGGCTCACCACTGGGATGGAGCCGGTGCTCCCGCAGAAACGTGGGCACAGCCACCACCCACCACCGCTCCCCTTGACTGTTGCAGAGCCCCACATAGGATGTGGTGAAGGGTTTAGTGTTTGGATCCAAATCTGGTTCATATATAAAAGGGGTTGTGTTTCTGTTTGGAAAATATGAGCCCCTTTTACGTAGCCCAGGTGTGGATTAGCTCTCTAAACCATTCGCCCATTCCTGTGTTTGTGGGAGACTGTTTGCAGCTCTTACAAAGAGGCCGTACAAGTCAAGCCATAGAAACAGCAGAAGCGATCCAAAAATGGATTTTAAAAACATTAAAAAAAAAATAACAAAGTATTTGTGATCTCGGGTTGGTAGTCTGGATGTAGGAGCAGACATAACCGCTATACGTACGCTTATTTCCAAAGAAAATAGTTGCAAAACATTTCCACCTATGCCATGAGTGCTTAGGGCTTGTGTTTCTCCTTCCCTACGTACCAGCCACACGTTCGTGCTACAGGAGGGCAAGAAGCACTGCCGGCCGTGGGGCATCCTCCATGGCACGGTGTGCATCCCCTGGACACGGGGAGCGAGCAGCCAGCCAGCCACGGCTGTGGGGAGAGGCAGGGTTTGGGCCGGGGTGTGTTGTTGCAGAAGAGTCGATTAAGAATAAGAGCTCTGAGTCAGCGCCCAGGGCCGTGGCCGTCGGTCGCCGAAGCGCCGCAGAGAGACCGTCACTGAAGTGTTGTTTTTGGTACCGGTTTCACGTCGCACGCTCGTGATATGAATCACGATGGTTACATGGGTGATTTTTCCCTCAAGAATGAAGCCAACCCCAAACAATGGTGGAGTCGGCCTTTCGGTCCCTTCGCATGGCTGGCTGGCTGTCTGTCCCGGGGTGGTCTTCCACCATGGGCTTGGGGCAGGAAGGGAGAGTGGCTGTGCAGCCGACATGCATTGGGGGCTTGTCCTCCATCCATGGCCAGTAGCTCCCTTGTTCTCCTCCTCCTTCATGAGCAGGCTGGCTCCTGGATGGGGGGCAGCCTGAAATAATTGATGCAAATATTCAAAATTCTAGATGGAAAAGACACTGCCCCTCTGTAATTCCTTCTCTGCATCACGAACAAGGCGATGCTTAGAAACACATCCAACCTCGAGTTCAAAACGGATCGCTTACCCGTGTTTCTTGAACAGCTAATTTTGCTGGCACATTATTATTCACCCACTGTTATTTTCACACTGTGACACAAAACTAGAGAGAAGAAGAGATTGAAATTTTGACCGGTACGTTATCCTGATACCTGAGACGCCGTGTCGATATGAGAGTATCTTTACCGCAAGGACTTTCTTGGTGGTTTTGGAGATCCCAGTGTGAATAAGTAGAAAAAGCAGAACTAATAGCTCAAGAAGCAAAAATATTTTTTTCTTAAAGAAATTGATTAACATGCAAATATGTACTGTATGCATATTAAATAACATTTCAAAATGTGATGGGCAGGAAGCATAAGTGATGCCATTTGGTTTTGTGGCATCAGTGTGGGTTGATTAAGGGGGTGGGGATAAATTTTGGGGATTATTGATATAGCATGAGTAGAGCCAGATGGTTGTATTACACATCTTTTGTGGTCTTGTTTGCTTCTTAAAGCAGTTGCAGAATTTTGCCCTGGGCAAAATTTACTCTTTGCTCGTATGTTCCCCTGTGAATTTACTTTTGACAAAGTACTTCACAAAGGGGGGAAACGTTGTGCTTTGTGCCCACAAACTCATCTCTCCCCTTTGCGTTTGTGAAGCCGACAGCCCCTCTACTTATGAAATGTTTTGTAACTTGTGAAATAAATTAGCAGTAGGTGCAAGTTCAGTGCGTGTGTGTTGTGTATTGCTACCCCTCGGTACACGCTACTGATTTACGGAGCATGTCATTTTTTAAAATTTTCCTTGCAGTGTTTTGGAGAAGAAACTGTGAAAATGGCAGCCAGTTCATTTTAATGCACTACTTATGTAGTATTCTTCCATTAAAGAAATGTTGTCTTAAAGATTAATGAGCTAATTTTTCCACTACTTAGGTTTTTTTTTTTTGGTTTTGAGATTGTGGTATACCTGATTCATGTGATCAAAAACACATACTTTGTGGTATTCAGGTTGAGTGGGAGAAGGTTGCGCTAGGTAGGTGGTTCTTCAGTGGGTGTTTGTGACATTTGTTGGAACTGCTTATCACCGGAACCACCAAAATTTACGTGTGTTTGTTATTTCCCTTTGAAAGCAAATTTTTATTTCCCATAAAAAGATGAGTTTTTGTAAAGGCCTTGTAAGAAAGAATTTGTGTCTTATTTGTGCCTCACACCAGTTTTTGCGGGTGTAACCCCATTGACTTAGCTGAGGTTACTCCTAATTTACATCACCGTAGGCCCCTGGATGACGAGGTTCTTCTACATCTAGCAATTATAGTGGACAAAGTCATGCTTGTAAACATCTTTTGTCCTCTGCCTTTGGCCCTGTGTGAAATGGCATGCTTGCAGAAGGCGAGTGGGCTCGCCTTGCTCGTGGCAGCAGGACTTTTATTGGGGACCAGTTCGTGTAGCCACCAACTCGGCAGCCCCACGCCTGCATCCCCTCTCTGGGCAAAGTCGACCCTCGTGTTTTGCCCAGGCTGTGAGCAGCAATTTCAGGCCCTTTTTTTGGAAGCAGTACTTGATGCGAAAAAGGGGACTGGACAGCTCTGACTGTATTGAAATCTCTGACTGGTTTAGTTGCAAGTCTGAGGCCGAAGCAACTTACTCCTCATAATGATGCCATTGTGCTCATCCTATCTGATCGGTTCCTGAAATGTTTTAGTAAGTCTATCTTACAACATTATAAGAAGATAATCAGCTGCCTTAGAAGGTCCCCATCTGGAGTATAGAGTTCTTTTACTGAAAGATGTTTTGCCTTTCTGAGATAGCTCTCGCATTTCATCATCTGTTGTGCAGAGATGAAGTGCATATGAAAAGTCAGTGACTCTGAATCCATCTGTTGTTATTATTTTCCACTGATAATTGGCTTGAACAATGAAATGTCTGTGTCTGTAGCCTTTGAAACTGTACACCCTGTTTATTTTCTGGAGGTCTTGCTCCACTCTCACCCCCTGCCCCCCCATCCCTTTTTTTGTTTTGTTTCTTTTTTTTTTTTTTTT
>Ga0181612_162713_pt1 | contig 15230 bp, 7 predicted proteins | sample HoacroProtozoa21_FD_119630 | JGI IMG/M metagenome (GOLD analysis project Ga0181612, IMG submission 119630) | Hoatzin crop microbial communities from Cojedes, Venezuel. Combined Assembly of Gp0051906, Gp0051904, Gp0051908 | reverse complement strand
ATAAAACCTTGATAAGTATATATATTTTCTTGAGTACAAGAATCTTGGGTTTACATTTAAAAAGGACAGTGTTATTTTTTTAAGTCTCCATCTCTTAAAAGTATTTTAATATTCTTTTTCCACTGCTGTAGGCCCTGAGGGATAGGTGCCAGGCAATGTTTGGAAAACTGGTGTCTCTTTTAGGTAAATAATTTCATATGCCTAAACTGTAGCGTGTTTCTTAAATAACTTATCTTAGCAAGAGAAGCAATAAGATATTTCAGAGGAGTTTCTAGATTATTGAGAGTGTGATTCTGGCTCTTTCAAGCTTCTGTTTGGCTGAAATTTCTGACCCTCTCCAGGTAGAGATATATGAAGTAGATTTTAAAAAATGCAAACACACACATTTTCATTGCAAGATGAAAACAATTTGTGCACTTAATGCTACACTAAGAATCCCCTGAATGCTGTCACTGAAGAAAATAAAATAAGACTTAGGATTGTGTTTCAAAAACCTAATATATCCACTAGTTCTTCCATGCTGCTGTCTGAAGTAGGGTGTTTCCTAAGATGAAATAAACTGGTGACATGCACTTTAAAATGATAAAGCTCAAATTAATTTCTTGTGGTAAATTCATGGACCACTTGAATTGGTGTGAATGTTCAAAATGAACTGAAAATAGTCCCAGAAGCCCAGTGAGGAGCTGTGGAAGATGATGCAGTAAGCAGTGTTCATGCCGGACAAGATATTCTTTAATTTATATGTAGGGTTTTTGCTGTTGGTTTTATGGTGCTGGTTTTGTTCTTTTTTTAATTTTTAATAAAGCCTTTGTTCTCAAGTTCCAAAAGAAAAAAAAAAATCTGCTAAGCTTCAAGAACACTGTAAGTATTACAATGTGGTTACAAGGCCTATAAGTGCATAGTTTATTAAAGAACAAAATACCGAAACACCGTTTACCTTTTCAGAAAGGAGTGAGGAATAGAGTTTGGCAAGAGGTTCTCCTAGCGTTAGTATAAAATGACCTTTAGATTTGCAGCCCTTATTGTTGCTTGCTAGACTAAAGAATGAGATACACAGCTCATGGACGTGGAGGGAATCTGCAGAATAGCACACAGAAAATGTTCCTGGTTGAGCAAAACATGTTTAGATATTGGATTCCTTTGTCCTTACTCATGAACTTGTTTAATACTACTTTCAAGGGCCACATCTGGAAGAGATGAAGAGTTTAGTAAAGTCTCTATTCTTTACCTTCTAGCCAGGATACATTAGGCTGTAAGAAGTGGTGAACTGGCCAGAAGTCTCTGCCTGCCTGACACTTATTACCACTTTCTGATGTATGCAGTAAATCCTGTTTTGCTGTAAACAGAAATGTTTCCTTTCAATGTGCTGAAGTACTTAACTGTCCCTTATCCATCGGTTACTCCTTTTCCCACCTTCTTCTCCTCCAGTTGTTCGGCTATAATTTAGCCCCATTCTACGCTTTATCAGTTAACTGACAAAATAAGAATAAAAATAAAAGTAAAACCTGAGAAATGGTCCTTGGAGGGGAAAATAAAAGTTTCCCTCCTTGCACAATGCAAAAATGGCAACTTCCTCAATCTGTCTGTGTCAAATGGTCCTCTCTGGGCTAAAACTAAGATGAAACATATTAGTTCTGAAAGCCAATGGAATAAACTGGGCTATAACTAACTAAACTCTGGTTGTTCATTTAGTTTGAAACCCTTCTCATCCCAAAGGATCCCAATGTACACTTCAGGTCAAAAAAGTACGGAAAAAACACTGTTAACATCTCTTTCCAAAATCTAGTATTCCATCTAAAAGCAATTGCTTTCCAAGTGTCCACTTCTGACACCCTCTTTAAGGTTAAACATCGCTTGCTTTTAGGCAGTCTAGCTCTTTATGTATTTCTCACACTTTGTAACTACTCCATAAGAAGGCATTAACTATGTACAGCTTGAAAAAATAAGCACCAAGTCTGTGTTCTGAACCGCTGGAGTGGTCCAGTTACCTTCTTGCATCAAACCAACTGTCTGCTCCTTAGAGTCTGACTTGGAAGTCACTTGGGAGCAGAAAATCACTAGAAACTAAATTTCTGAAGGAGGCTGTGTGACAGTGTTCTGGTTAAGTCTTCCTATCAATGATTTTATTTCTGTAAGTATTTGTATTTTTAGCTTAATTCTTAAACTTTTATTTACCAAATTGGACTAGAACTGTAACATCTGGAATTTGAGCTACTTTTATTTGTGCTGTGTAAATCCAGTTCTCCATGGGTTTTCTTTCTTTTATCTGTACATGCTTCTACAGTCAGTATCTTGTCTATTCCCATTGATATCCCTTTGTAAGCCTACAGTGGTGCTGTAACGTTGTCCATGTTTTCAAGCCCCATCCTATGTTATAAAAAGGTATTTCTAAGCAAGTTAAATGTGTATTACATTAGCACACTCTTTATGACAAATGTTGATAGTAACGTCTTGGCAACAAGTATCTTTATATAGTATTAGTGCATCTATAAAGCACTGAGTAGTTGGCAAATGGTTAAATTCAAAGCAAACTAAGGTACTAGTACTTCATACACAAGTAGCACTCGCAAGCTTATCCACTGCTCTTTATGAATTGAACTAGCTAATATTGCCAAAGGAATTCCTTGTGTTGTCCAAATCGAGAAGCAAAATCTGAGTTTACTTGCAGTAGTTCTTTGTAAGCAGACAAAGGGAAGCAACTGTCCAAGACCTCAGATCCTGGGCCCTCAACTCTGAACGCAAAGCAGTAAGTATAAAGAACTAAGAAAACAATATATGGACTTGTGGCTCAGAAACTGGAAAATTGTATGTGGCTCTAAACCATCTTCTCATAAGCCAGCTTACATTAAAAACCCTTATATTTCATAGTGTTTGGCATTAATACAGAGCTGTAAATGCAGAAAACTAAGTTAAATTGAATTCTACTACTGCAATAATACAATTGACTCCAATAAAAATGCTTCCTCCTCTGCAAATATTGGCTTTTGTTGGTAGCCTTAGATCTCTTAGAACAATTCCCGTGGACTTACCCAAGCAGCTAAACAAGTTTTGAAAAACAAGCTGATTTTAAAATTGTAGCTTCAATGTAACGTGTACCAAAATGTAGCCTTGTCTACACAATCTGAGCTGCTCTGGGACTGGGAACCAAGAATATTGATGCTTTCATAAACGCTCAGCAAAGTAGCATTAGAAGCTACTGTCTTGAGGTGTTTGGTGGGGACCTATAATTGAATAAATGCTGATTTGGTAAGAGTTTGTTTTAAAAGATGAGTGTACTGTGCACCCAGATCTCTGCCCTCCCATCTCTAAGCCACACAGGGTTGCACAGAGAACATACCTTCTGGCTTCAGGCTGCTGGAGAAGACGACATAAATGCTATGCAGCAGCCAGGAAAATTTTCCAGTCTAAGGAGAGCCTGAAAAACATGGTGTCCTGTGGCAGTGGTGGGGCAGCAGAGTGGGCTGCTGACACAAGGAAAGAGGAGAACTGAGACACAAGAAACTCTGGCTGCTCCTGACTGCCTCTCATGACAAAGAATGTTGCCCTTAGTTTAGGACTTTTTGGGAAAGAGAGATAATGGTATGAGAAATCTATGTCTTTCATGTGTATCTTTATTTTTCAACAAGATTATGTACAAGTCCCTTTTTCTTATTTTTTCTTTAATTTATCAGGAAAATATTGACTAGAAATCTTAAAGCTAGCATTTATTAAGCCTTTGTCTCTGTCAGGCCTGCGCTATGACGGACTCTTGTTTTCCACCTGTCTACAGCAATGTCTGTCGGCATTCTCACTGCTTTTTGCTTCTCTCACTGATAAGTAAAGCTATCCACAGGCCACTGACATATTTCTTGATTTGACCATCTTTTATCACATAAATCTTTCCATTTCATAATAATACTTACTAGGATCCAGATTACCCAGGGCTAGAAATGCACTTGCTGGCAATCTCAGGTTTTCACTCCCTTTTCCAGTGGAAATGTATGTAAACTGGTACAGGTGTACCAGTCAACCACAGTGGAAGTCATATGGGCTCTAAATGATGGATCATGCTGTAATGACATTGCAGTATCATAAAGTAAAGAATGAAGTTGCCCAAGGAACCAAGGAGGACGAAGGACTGTAAGCTTGAAGAGACGCAGAGGAGGCAGGCAAAGAAATATTCCATGCAAGTATTTGTCACAGTGCAACTTTGCCAACATATATCTTTTCCCTGCTCCAGTGTTACACTGATGTTAAATAATGCGTTCTAGAGATCAAAGGGCTCCCCTATGTGTTACTTGAACAACACAACCACAATCAGCACAAAAAAACCCCAAACTCGCCCATGCCAAATGAAATTTTCTGAAGCGGCTCTCAGGTAGCATTTTTATGTCCTGGAAGCAAGTTTGTTTCTCCATGTTCAGGAGGGGAATACATTTTCTGTAGGCCAACAATCGGAGTTGTTTCCAGGTGATTTAGGAGCCCTCGTGAATTATAGAACTACTAAGGTGAGCTGCCTTTAGTCTCCCTTCTGAAAACCTTTATATGAAATGTTTTTTCAGCTTAAATCAACTGGCTTTTCTGCAAGGAAGCACAGTAATGCAGACTTCTCCATTCTGTTTGCTGTGTAGGAATTAAAGTTGGTGTTTTTTTCTGATGAAGGCAGCAACAGCATGGGATGGAATCTCAAAAGAAGCATGTTTCTTTTTTTTTGGTCCTGATTTTGGGAGAATCATCACAAATGGCTATGCATTTTCTACCTTGTTTGCTGCAGCGTCATACCACGCTGAAAATACTGTATCATATCTTCAGAGTTTTTCAGCTTGCACAATATTAAAGTTTTTCATTTTTAATATCAATGTTACAATTGCATGAGATGTTCATGCTATGAGAATTATAAAATGGATATTTCAGTTTCGAGATGTTGAAGGAGTCTAGTCAGTGTCTACATTTTAATGGAGAAGACCCTGTCATAACTACTGAATGGCTTAACTTTATCCTCAGTTTCAAGTCCTCTGTGTACAAAACTGTCTTGGTCACTATCTTCCAGGTAAAGCATGAACAATAATTTAACTTCCTCATTCTCCATCGTTGAGTTTGAAATTGCAAAGCCTCATCTCTTACCTGCAACTTAAACTTCATATTAACCTTTGTGTGTGTTTCCTTTCTAAATTCATTAGTTCATTAATTTTTGCCCTTGCTTCTTGTTGAATTTCCAGTAATATAATGTGAGAAAGCCAAGAAAACTGTCTGCCGGAGACATTTCTTTTAATGATTTTGTATTAGTGTTACCATACCCCCGCACAGAACTCATTTGCTAAGAAGGCTTTATGGGAGAACCTATCTCCTGCCACTTGGCAGGGAAGATACAATGCTTAGTTGTAATGAGTATTGATTGTTCTTAATTTGTTTGCTGTACATTAAGAACTATCTTTTTCTTACATCAGTTAAGGAAGTGCAAGTTGAGTGCTCCCTGTTTCCGACCTACCCTGGACTGCTCTCATTGGAGCTATGCAGGGTACAATGATACAGTGTGGCCCTTGGGTGGACAGTTAGATAGCTAAGAGGTGTATTAGCTCAGGATATCAATCGCAGCAAACTTAATGGGAATCTTCTCCCCACAAGCTGTTGTTTGAGAAGTTGATTTGGCATTGAAGGAGAACCTGGTGCTGCCTCTCATGGGACTCCAGTCACAGATGTTTTGGAGTTTTGATTTCATAGTTAACTACTTCACAGTTTTGTTTTATCCTTTTGCATGTCTGCCGTTAGTCCATTAACAAATGCCATTTCTACATGTTATCAACCCCCCCCCCTTTTTTTTTTTTTTTAATACTTTTAGTCATGACTACAAATAGTTTTGGTTTGCATGGAAATTTCTGCTTCAGCGCTATTCTCGCCTACCAGATTTTGAAGGGGTTAAAACTTCAGCCAGTTTTCCTGAACGTTTCTTCCCAGGAAGTGTTTATTCTTGCTTGAGTTAAGCATAATCTGTATTTGAAGACAAAATTTCATAATGACAGTAACAGAAATAAGGATGACATCTGTTTTTTAAACGGTCATAATTTACTTGGGTTAAGAAGTGGAAGAAGGCTCTCTTTTTGAAATATTGTAATGACTGTATCTATAACAGATGATGATGCTATGTTTGTTTCTACTGTAATTCAGAAATTTGTTTATGGATTGAAAGGCTATAATAGAATGTCACAAATACTGCTGATAATCCTCCATGCAAGATTTCGCTTTTAGATTTGAGTCAGCTCAAAAATGTATTTAAAAAAATAAGAAAAAAAAAAAAAGACTGCAAATAGCCAGGCTATTTAATATTGGCCGCACATCTGAAAGAGCTTAACTGTTGAAGTAATTCCATTACAGGTGCAGAATGAATTATATATGAAGATATTTGTAGCAGACTTAGTGGATTCACATAGCGGTATACAGGTGTGTTGGGCTAAGATCTGATGACTGTGGTATAGCTGTGATCCTCCCCTGAGATCTCTCATTGTGTATATACAGGTATCAGCTGCAGTACTATTCAACTTTCAGATCAAAGTAACTGTTCGATTGGTTTTACCAGGTAATAATGCCATTTCAAACTGCTGCACTGGAGGTTCGTGCCTGCAGCACTGCATGCATCTGTGAAGACTCTGGAAGAGTAGTATGCTGGCCTTTGAGACTTTTGGCAACCTGTCACATCCTTGAATTGAGGCATGATTCTGGGCAGATTGAGGGTTCAAGCAATAAAAGAACTTTCAAATTTTGAGCTATGTATGAGAAGTCACTTGCTCAGTGTAGTAATAAAGAGAAGAAAGAAAAAAAACTTGTTATGTTAATCTTTCCAATGGGGACATCTTGGTCTCTGCATGGGGTTCCTAGGCTCGGTTGCAAGAGGAAGATTTGAGCAGCTAATGAAATCAAGGAACAAAAAGTTAATGACACTTTATCGAATTCATTAAACTTGGAAATAAACTTTTAGAGTGTACCTTCCTCAGTCATCCAACATGAAATGTCGTAAATGCAAATCTCTTGTAAACACCCGAGTATCCTCAGTGATTTCAATGAAAACCTATCTACCTCTTACCTAGTTGTGCCTGCCGGGAGGCACTGGGGAGACAGCATTAGTGGCTAAGTGACTCTCAGCACTGTGTGTTGTTAAAAGGCCCTGCTTTTCTCACGGCCTGGCAGCTGCGGTGCTTGGGAGGTATTAGCGTGCCTGTTGTCTGCCTTTACTGTAACATGCTAACAGGAGATGGAAGGAAACAAGGAGACGTATACTTCTTTTTCAATATCCCAGTCACTGGCCAGGACCTTTTGCTGCAGAGTACGGTATTGGGGATCTGCCTTTTTCACAAGAAATGATTTTTGTTTTTTTAAGAGTAGCAAGTATTTGATGCATCTCTGACTGAATCCCTGAATGATCAAGGTGAAAGAACTCTTGTTGCAGACCTAATTTTCAGGCAGGCTGGAGCTGTGCTCATCAATGGATGCTCATTGCTATTCCTGCACTGTTCACCAACTGCAAAAAAGAAGGATGCAGTGTTCTGCATTAAATTGTTTTCCTATGTTTGCTATGCAAATAGCAAACACTGCAAGTTATATGGGCCAAAGAAATTATTCCAATCCACCTCTTAACACATTTTGTTCTTTATTTGGTGCTATATGCAATTATTTATACTCATTATAATTTTGAAAGCCCTATTTCAAAATGATTCTGTTTTAAAAAAGCTTAAAATACTGTGAGAATACATGTCATATAGTGTAGTTTGCAGCAATTCTCCTTCCACCAAAGTTTACCTTATATCACAATAAGGCTATATTTCAATGTACTTTTAATATACATAGTGCAGACTTGGAGTTTTTAGAGCTGAAGGATCTTCAAGTTTGCAGTTTGGAAATATTGATGGTGAAAAGTTTGGTGCCTAGGGAGCAATTTAACAGCATTTTGCTGTGAAGAGCACCCAATAAATACATGTCAGAATGGCTTATTACATGCTGCTTCTCAGAATGCATTAAGAAGTAAATTGTGCAAGCTACCAGCCAGCAAGAGCTGACTTGAGAAATGAAGTCTAATGGCTGCCTTCTGATTACTGGGCTTTGTAAAGCAACTTGTGTTTATCTAACAGAAAACATTCTGCTTGGGTGCAGCCTTTGACGAAGAGAGCTGATGAACGTCTGAATGAAATCTTTGCTAGAGTTTTGAGCAGGATTAGATTGATTGCTTTTTCCTAGTCATCCATTTGATTAATAATAATGTCTTCTGCTAATTTAAACTAATTGGATTTTTGGCAATGTGTGCATATTGGGAAGGAGAGATCAGCAGGTCTTTACTTCCCTAATTAACCTACCTCAGGGGAAGAGGTGGGGTTCTGTTTGAATGCAGAAATTCCCAGACTACTCTGGAAAATATTAACCTGGATTTTAGTGGCAGTAGGTGTTTAAAGTCCACGCTGAAAGCTAACTTTTCACATGTGTGAAGTCTGTTGAATGCCACAGCACCCTTCTGTTACGTTAAGAGCTAGACTGGTCTAAAACTAACCTCATAAGGAAAACATTGTGCATGTAGGAAGAGGGGAGAGATGTGTCTGTCCCCTCAGGAAAAGCTGTTAAATCAAATTGGCTGACTCGGCTACCAGAGCACTCCAGTAATCAGGGATTTAGGTATTTTGGGACGGATAACTTTCAACCTGTTGACATGCTCAAGCATTTTAAGGACTGTTTCAGAACTGAGGGAGATTCAGCAGCCTGACCAAGAATTAGTGCCCTCATTGACTCTCTTCTCAGGATTAGATAGGACAAGACTCTGAGGCCAAAATCTCTTGGTTCTCAAGAGCACCGTATTATCAAGCCATAGCTGCCTGGCAGTATATAAGAAAAAGAGGTTACATAATGTAAAAGCAGTAGATTGTTCTCAGAGTAGCTTTGATTTCTTGAGCAAAGGACCAGTAGGATGCAATATATTGGAGAGTTTTATTGGATGTAAAGAAAGAAAATGGAAATGTTATGGTTTGTACTATGGAGGAAGAGGTTTATCGTAACTTTTCTTCCCAGACATAGAGTATATCAACTGTTTGCTTAGAAAAAGGAACTTTGGGGCATTTTTTGTTTGTTTTTTGTATGTTGCATATTGGATCTTTGCCCTAGTGGTATTGCATAGGATTTTCTTTTTTTTGGTGAACTTTTCGTATAAATGCCTGTCAGAAGACATTACACTAAAATTTTAAACCCACCCAGCAATACCATATTTCAAATGACACTGCAGCAGTAATGCAGAAAAGATTAGAAATGGAAGTTGAGATTTTATGTGGAAATCATCGTGATTAATGATAGGTGTCAAGGTTGGAATCGGTGTTTAACTTGTTGTGTTGATTAGTCTTGTTACACATTGAACAGGTACAGTAGATGCTGGTTTTCTCTTTTGGGAGACAGAGAGCAAGGGAAATGACCTGACTTACAAAAGAAAAAAAATCCTAATTGTATCGCAGGAGGCTGCAATACTTGTGCCTGATGCACACAGTTGACTCCTCTTGTCGTTGAGCAACATGTTAGAGGAGTGTTTTACTGGGGTCCACTAGTGCTATATTAAAAAGTTAGTTGAAGTGATGTGGGTCTCTTCTTAAAGTAGTAATATGTGGTTAAAGGCTGTAAAAATGTAAACTATTCTGTATTATTCTCTGAATTCAACACAATAGGGTTTTTCTAACTTTAATTTGAGCTGGCTAACATTTTTCAAGTCAGTCTTCTTGACTGTTATCTATTAAAGTCGTTTTTACTGAAGGATAAAAGATCAGAGAGGCAAAACTGGAGTAGATTTTGTATAATATTTGTATGTTAAATGATAAATTTCTACGATGTAGAATGGTCATGTGAAATAGACTTCTTTCTTTGCAGTTTTTCTTTTGCATACACCCTTTGTTCAGCTATTTTCTTTGCATACAAATGAATGGCGTTATAGATGTCTTCCTTTGGAATTTATAGCCTGAATTTCCTTATGAAATGAATTGTGCAGGAGGGAAGTCATTGAAGTGAGAAAATGTGGAGAACAGAACAAGAAATCAGTGCAAAATGGAACCCCACAAAACAGTAAGATAAATCGGAGCAGAAAGAGGAAAATAAGTACAAAAAATAGATAGCCCCAGTCCCGCTTACTTAGGGAAGGCGAGAGTCCCATTTGTTTCCGCTCAAGTTGCGTATAAACACAAAAGAAAAATCCCACTCTTTTCGTGATTAAAAAGAAGTATTGGAATACAGGATATGCTCTCCAATCTCTGATGAAAACTCTGCATTAATTCTGCTTATCTCTTCAACTGCGTTCATAGTTTTAATGGAACTGGAGAGCAACTTAGTATTACCTAAACCAAATGTGTCTTACTGCCCACTTGTAACTTCTGCCAAAAATGGTGTTCTTTTTCCTTATTGTTTGTAGTTGCCTGATGAGAGGTGCAGAGGGGCTTGGGAGGGGGTGTGTGTATGTGGACTGTAGTCTGTGTAAATAGTTACTCTGAAGGATTGCCACTGGCAATACTCAAACACCATTTTCTACCATATTCAAACAGTAAATATTACATTTATTACTGCAGGTACAGCTAAGGACGTCAAAAGTTTGTCTTATTTTCACGCTAGCTGGATCTTGAGGCTCTTGGATCAGTCAGGAGAGTAGTTCTGTGACATCAGTCGAAGAGGCTGTTACTAATGTTTTCTCTCATTGTGAAACCAAAAAGATTGCTGAACACTAGTTTGTGTTGTTCAGCCCTTAAATTTTATTTTGCCAGACTGCAGTATCTGTAGATCTTTGACCTCTTTGAAATATGTGCTTTATTTTGATATTTCTGTTTTGTCTTCATCGAATGTCAACATTTTTACTGGCCATAAACATACTAAGTGTAATAAATAGCTCTTTCTGTCCGTTAGGCAGTGGATTTAATATTAAGATACAACTGATAATACTAGATGCAGGTAAAGTTCAAGAATTTACTAATAAACCAGGAGTTATCAATTTTATTTGTTCAGAACTGTGTAATTTTGGTATGGACTGAGGGAGGGTGACAGTGTTAGGTGAAGGCATTTGTTAAATGACAGAATTCACAGTCCTACATGAAGAAAGAAGAGCAGTAACATTATGAGAATGGGCTTCAAAAAAGAGATTTCAGCAGGCTTGGGAAGATGATATGTAGTCTTCTGGGAAGATAATATTAAGAAAGCTGGTCACTGCTGCAAAGAGCAGGCAATGATCCTGATTGTTCGGGAAGATAAGCACTGTAAGAGAATAATACAGATGAAACAGTGGCAGCATGTTGGGATAAGATCAGAAAGGCCAAGGTGCGAGGTGAGTTATTACAACTGGCAAGGGACTTAAGAGAAGGCAATAAAAGACTCTAAAAATACACTGGAAATGAGAAAGACAACAGACAACGATCGTGAGTGCTGAGTGAATCAGGGCTGAAGTAATGGCTGCTTCTTCCTTTAGCCTTCAAAAAACAGTTTATGTGACTTGTTATTTCAAACAATTAATTACCTCAAGGAAAGAGAAGCACAGATGGGAATAACGGATAAAAAATATTTAGATAGTTCAGACGTGATGGAATTCATAGTGCCTGATGAAAATCACTATTGAGGGCTAAATCTGTGCTAACTTTTAGCTGCAAGAATTTATTTCTGAGAACAGGGGAAATTTGGGACGAGCGATTACTGTATCCATAATGTGGTGTGGGGAAAAGAGAATGTATAGGCCACCCAGCCTAGCTTTCCTGAACAGAAATATAATAGAATGAATTATGGAAAAAAAGCCCAACAGTTTGAGAAATGAGCCAATTTTAAAATGATTTCCTCTTCACCGTTCTTTGCCCACCCAAAAACTAGTGCACACCACCCCCCAGCTAGTCAGCTTTGCTTTTTCAAAAACCCACAATAAGCCAAACAAAAAAAAACCCCACTTGTGCTTTCATTAGCAAAACTTTCCTAGTGGGAATGTTGGAAACAGTAGCTGCAGTACTTTGTTAGTTTTTGTTTTGGAACTACTGGACTTGACATTTTATAACCAAAGTAAGGAAATATCATACAGTTGAAATTGCTGTTAAAAGTCCACTTTAAAAAAATCCATGGAAATATGCTGTACTGTCAGCTGAATCTGGTGATATATTGCTCTGGTTAGGGGTATGCAGCTGGGGACTCTGCGTTTTCACAGTGGGTGAGGTAAATTGGCAGAAATTGGGATTAGGAGAATGACAGCTCTGTACAACTTTGTAGAATATGTGTTAATACTCAGTAATGTACAAAAATTAGTAGCATTCCAAGAGGGAGGTTAGAGATTCTTCTTCCTTCTGTTGGTGATGTCTGAGCTCTTACAACTAGATTTGCAAAGTGCTTTTATCTGATTAGTTTACTAGTGATAAATTTACTGTCATATTTTTCATCCTTTTCATAACTTCCCTTGTACCCATCTTGTCGGTGATAATGTGAAGCATCTGGTGACGTGTATGGTGGTTTTATGGCTTTGGTTTTGGAAGGTTTTAGTTTTGTTGGAATTTTTTTGTTTGTTTAGGGGGTGTTTAGAGTGGTTTTTCCTTGTTATTTGTTTTTGTGTTTGTTTTGGTGTTGTTTTTTCCCCTAAACTCTGCCACTTCCAGCAGAGTAAATATCTTGTTCTGTTTTCGAGCTGTTCTTGTTCTGTTGCAAATTTGCTTCTAGATAGTGTTGTGATATAGCCTGCCAGGGGTAGGACTTTGGAGAAAGCACGGCTGCTTTGCAGTAGCAGCTTAGATGGACACCAGTTTTGCTTGTATTTTCAGCTACTAGGGAGGCAGACACAGACTGCTAAATGCTATTTGTCTCCTGTATGGAATTGTTTCAACCGCAGTGAGACACGGGCGAATGGTGGCGTGGCATTAATTGTGTGTCTTTTAGTCACTGAGCTCTTGAAGCTGGAAAAAGTGTTTATTAATTCTTACAGCTGAGATTTGTACCTGCATTTTTGGCAGCCAGATAAATTCTTAGTTTCTGAATTCATCTTTCTGCTTACTTTGATCAGGTGTCAGTATTTGCTTTTGAAGTGGAATTAGGTTGAGTTGAGCAGACTGGGGTAACAGAATTACACTTTATCTGTTGTTTCTTCTTGTTCTGAATTCATTTTTGTCCTCTGAGAAATAATTTTTCTGATCTTTATAGTCATAAGTATATTCCTGTATACTTCTATGATTTGTGATCATGAAGTGTCATCAGTTTGAGTCTTTAAATTTCATTCTTTTTTTTATATTACCTTCCTGTAGAATCTTGATATTTTAAAGCTGTATAAAATACTTGCTCTCAACACCATCTGAGAGACTTTAAATGTCAGCTGAATGGGTGATTTGCTGCATTTCCATGTATATAAATTCTGTGCAAACATGAACCTAAACAGTGCTGATTTTCAGAATGTAAAACAATGGAACAAGCAAGTTGTTAATCTTGTTCCAAAACAGCTACTGTAGGTTTTATTCATAACTTCTAAAAGAATCCTGCTTTCCAGTGAAGAACCAGCTGGGCATTAGACTTCCTGTATTGATCCATTCATTGAACTTTTAAAGTGGCTGTGACAGAAAAACCCAGCTTGCTTTAAACTCTCTTAAATTCTCTGTTGCCACAACGCATATACCAATAGTGGAGGCTTTTTTTGGTCAATTGAAGTTTTTTGTTGTAAGGCTCTTCTGTCTCTTATTTGCATTTTGGGCTCCTTCATTCTGACACGTGCAGTACTTTTTTTCATCCATGAGAAGGCACATTTCTGAGACTGGAGTGTATTGGTGAAGGTGTTAGATGACCTCTGCTGTCAGGACTATTGTTCTTGTATTTCTCTCAAAGATTTCCAGAACTTCCACAGTGTACGTGCAGTCTTTAGTCCAGGTGGAATATTCTGGTGATTTGAAAGCAATTGGCTTTTAGGCAGTGTTGTGTAGAGAATGTTTGGAAAAACATCCAACAAAAAAAAAACCAGTTTTGTCATGCAGGTGTTGTATGGTTGCTGACATTAAATGCATTTTATCTATTTTTCAGTACTAGCGGAAATAATTAGGATTATTTAATAGCTTCAAGCAAACTTGATAACGGTCGTTCTGAAACAAATTCATAATGTTTTGGCATTTCAGCACAGTCCATAACTCAAACATGTCACTAAGTCAACACTAATACACTTACACTGTAGTAATATCTGCTGGTGAAGCATCTGCTTTTTATCCTCTTACATTAAGCCTCATTTATGAGACAAATAGTGTGATATTATTCCAACAGTTTATTGACTCCATTGCCTTAAATCCTTTTCTTGGCTTTGGTCTGCCTCACCAGTTCAGTGTAATCTGTGTCTCTCTCTATAATGTGTCTTCTATTTGCAGGTTTCTCTATTGCTATTTATGTAGTGCATATTTAAATGCCCTGGAAAAACAACTGATGTTTCAGCTATTAGAAAGACCAAATAGTTTTGCAGTTCTCTGAACCCAATTTACTGTGTGACTTCTGGGAGGTAGATGTGACAAAGACTGGGATCTGATCATCTGTATTCAATGCCTTCTTGACCTGTGGCAAAAATGAAGTGTCACTCAGCAGCCCTGGCCTGAAGCTGCTGCTAAGTCAGTCAGCTACAATTCAATTAAATACTTGATGCTTCTGCTGAAGTCAGTAGTAACAGTACAGTTTACACTGATATTTCTCATCACTGTGCTGTAGAAGGCATGGCTTTTCCTGAGCTGATGCCTCAGAACGCTGCAGACTGAGCCACAGCAAGGAGCAGCTTATGTACATGGCTCGCATCTGAGCCAAAAACTCACTTCACTTTCCTCATCTCCAGTGGCAGACCCAATCTTCTAATATACATTGCTACGCTATACCAAAGGCAAGAGGTCCCATGCATAAAGCACAGACAGTAGGGCACAGTTAAAGAACTGTATTCATTAAGAAAATGCCCAAGTGCCCCCTAGGGTAGCAATTTTGGGGGGAATAAAGCTACCTTGTATAGATCAGTTCCTAAGCTTGCACTAAGCGTGTACTTGAAGGATGTTGGCAGCATGTTCCACTCCTCTGGAAAAGACTCCTGAGTGCGGCACTTAAAACTTTATGGAACAGAAGCTGCCAGGAACCATTACAGTTGGTTGGGCAATTTTGTCTTGTTCTCAGGCCAGCTAATCTGCCTCAAAGTACAATGCAAAAATATTGGGAAGTTGAGAATGTTGTGCGGATGCAGGCAGGGCATGGCAGCCAAGACGACTTGATTCTTCCAATGTAAATTATTT
>Ga0181612_149447_pt1 | contig 15230 bp, 7 predicted proteins | sample HoacroProtozoa21_FD_119630 | JGI IMG/M metagenome (GOLD analysis project Ga0181612, IMG submission 119630) | Hoatzin crop microbial communities from Cojedes, Venezuel. Combined Assembly of Gp0051906, Gp0051904, Gp0051908 | reverse complement strand
GAGGCAATGGCCTGAAGTTGCATCAGGGGAGGTTTAGATTGGATATTTGGAAAAATTTCTTTACTCAAAGAGTGGTCAGGCGTTGCAACAGGCTGCCCAGGGAAGTGATTGAGTCCCCATCCCTGGAGGTGTCCAAAAACAGTGTAGGTGTGGCACTTGGGGACATGGTTTGGCAGGCATGGTGGTGTTGGGTTGACAGTTGGACCTAATGCCTCTATAATTTTCATACAACTGTGGAAGCCTACAACCTCCGATCCAGAAGATCCTCTACCATGGAATAACTGCCTTCTCCTGTTAGTGCCTAATATATCCAGCCCTGTATTGAAGATATCCTTTAAAGCTTCACTGTGATGCCTCATTGTAATCACAGCTGTACCAAACAGTACCTTATTTATCCCCTGCTCCCTGTCCCACCCCGTGTCAGATACAAAGCAAAAACCTAGGGCTTCACATATGCAAAGCTACCCAGGAAGACAAGTGCTGTAGGTTGTAGTCCCACATGGAGAAGTCAGAAAGGCCAAAGATTCCCAGGCAGTCCTGTCGCCCTGAGCCTAAGCACTATCATGCATGTGCATTTATATGTACACAATGTTTTTCAAGAAAACCTTATTTTAAGTCAGAATATAGGTGAAAACTGACCATATATTATTGGGGTATGTAAGAACTTTTACAAGAACATATGAATAAAAAAAACACACGGAAGAATCTGAATAAGCTGGAAAAAAATTCTCTGCAATGCTTAAAAAAACAAAAAATCTCTCCAACGTCTTTGGCTTGTCCATGTAAACAAGGGAAAACAAAGGAATTAGAACACGTATTCTACGGAACTTTTCATTAAAGGCCAAAAGCATGTATTTCTTAATTTTTGCACTCTGGCATCTTTTTTCATTCTCAGCAAATACAGCAGGTCTCAGCAAGATATTTAACCAGGCTAAGAGACACCCTGATTGAAGTTTTGAGAACAAAAGCAGGCTGAAAATATGTTCCACTTTGCATTAAAAATATTTACTCCCATCATTGCCTTCTGCAATTCATAACCAAAAAACCCTCCAAAATTTTTTAAGACACAGCAAATTTTTATTATGTATTTTGAAGACTTTTTTTTAAATAGGAGTATCTGATTTAATTTTCAGTTTATTTAATAAATCCCATCGCTTATTCATACATTCGTCATCGTTCAGTTTGGCTACCAATCAAAGTTCTGCTTGAGAACAACAAGGACAAAAAGCAAGTAGGATCAGGCGTATGGTTTGATTTCCTTGAACTAACAACCATCATAAATTATTTACTGAACTTCAAAGCTTTGAAACTGATGATGAATATGGCTGGAAAAATAAGATGTGTTTGTTTACCATCAATTATTTATTACATATGTTTTACATACAAGATATGCACAAAATAATAAACACGTATTATGTTCATTTCATTAGAATTTACTGTTCTTTCTATCCATTCAGAGATTATGAATGGACTATTTGGTAACTTTTCAATAATAAGAGACACAAAAAACCTGACATTTTGAGGGGAAAAAAAAAAAGATTACATCCATACTTTGCAGTAAGAAACTTACATCTGTATATGCAAAATATTAGTCAAGACTAGACAAAATGAAGTCTTGAACCAAAATAAACTACTTAGACAAGCCAACTCAAGTAATAAAACATTTAGAGCCTAGAATACAAGTGATAGCTGAACTAAATTCATACCCAAACCAGTCAGATCAAAGAATTAACGTGTCAGTCCTAACCAAAGCAGGATATCAAACCAGTCGAGCAGTTACAGACCCAAATTTTCTTCTGATTAAAAGTAAGTCCGGGATGCACGACTGTATGCCAGATCGCTATTGTTTTTAATGCGCCTTGGGTCAAACGTGGTAAACTTCACACTTCTAACCAGTGCCGTTTGTAATAGATTGGATGAAACACGTTTACAAAAGAATCAATAAATGTAAAGACTGGAGAGAATTAGAGAGGCTTGCAGGCTTGTACCTATTGTCTGGGGGAATTAGATGTCAGTTTGAGTATTGTAACTCCAACAAAGGTTTCCTAGCTTTAATTTACTAGAACACATAATGGGCGATGTAGAAACTGGGAAACACTAGTCACTCTGAATACATTACTTAACAAACAGTTTAATGAATGTTACAAACATTATTATAGTCCTGGCACATTCTCTCTGCTCATTCTTTTTTACTTTGCAATCTTACCACGAAAGGACAATTCTTTGTGAGGCTGTTCCACTTAAAAGCCTCCAGCAGGAAACACTACAACATGTTCAAAACATGGATCTAAATAAATTGCAATAAACAGCCATGCTAAAAGCTATATAAACAACTAGCGATACACAGCTTTCCAGTCAGTCTCATACAGACAGCGTATGTATTTGCACAGCTTATGCACTGTTACAGGTTCTTCATATTACATCCTAAATATATCTCTGAAGAAAATCTTCCATTTGTAAACTAATGTATAAAAACAAACATATAAAAGGAGACAAGTAAATAAATGTAGGCCACAGTAGAAAGGCAGAAAAAAAGCCACCAGCACATTCTTTAAAACTGAAAAGACTGACTGATATCAGAAAATCCAGCCCAACTCCGGTTCACTCATTAAAAGGAGTAGTAATTTCTTTCCTGAGGATGTTTAATCCATCAAGTAGCTCTTGTGAAACAGAACATTCATACCTTTTCCTAATCAAATATTTCACAGTTGTCTGATTTTGAGTCCTCAGTTTAATCCGACTTTGATTCAAAGGTACAACCTAAATCAAAAAGGCACGACTTCTGCATTCCAATAAAATAATTAAGCCATAAGGTGTAGTTTTACACCATGCTGAACTTTAAGGTTTACCTTCGATTACCACAATATATTTCCTCACATTATCTGATTTATAAAGTAGAAAACGAGGAAACAGTGATGAAGAAACTATCCATAAGCTTTTCCAGATAAACCATATGGTCTAGTGTTCTAACAGACAAAATGAAATTTTAAACACACAATAGGGTTGTTTAATGCCATACTCCTCTGGGTAAAATTGGATACAGAAGGTTGGATTCCTCCATCCCAGGTTCCCTCTTCAAACCACAAACTGTTCATGTGCAGCTGATAAGTACAGTATCTCTGAAACTCCCTTTATAACCCAGCGCATACATTGAAACAATCACCAGAGTGCATTTTTTCCCAGGGAAATGTGCAAAGAACCCAATTTCTGAAGACAGAAATGTATTCTATCATAGGGTTTTGAATAACAAGTTACGGAGTTCTTGTTCTACCGTGATGGGAAAGCCTCGCTTGGGACTTCTTGGTTCATATGACCAGAAGTTGCTATGACCATAAAGAACGAGGTACACATACATCTGCATTACAAAGCATGTCCTTGTTACTGAGAGAAAGACTTTGTCGATATTACTACCCCCAGATGAAAGTAAACATAACGTACGCTCATTTTTATGTATTAAATGCTTGCATGCTCCGATACGAGGATGTCGGTACAGCTTGTTCCACTGCACTGTTGCACGGCATTAGCTTTGTTTTCTACCCTGTCAGCAACAACCTGTGTGGTTAATACACTCGCGTGTGCTTTAACTGGCATGAAGCGCTGCCGCGCGCTATACTACATCTACAGCAACAAATACACGTATTTGACGTTCTGCTTTCTTCTCATTTAAATCTGCTTTAACAACTTGAGAGCCTTGTCACTTGGACAGCCAAGGTCGTGATTTTTGAAGCAGGTTCACTGTAGGCAAATCCCAAAGGGCTATATGAGTCTCTCTTTGTCTGGTCACATCAAAAGGAAGTTTTAAAAAGGGTTAATCATCGCTTCAAAGTAAAAAGCAAGTGCACTCCACAACAGAAGCTGCTGTTTATGCTCCTTTGGGCTGTTCATTGTGGAAATCTTTTTGACAGAAATTGGGATGAAAAGCTTAGAAACAGCTATTCCTAGAAATAGCTGCCTCAGAAAAAGAGGACACCCGATTAACCTTTTGGTATATCATTAGCCTAGTAAACGGTAGCATTCCACAGTGCAGAAATGTATTATGCAGTTCTTTTTCTGAAAAGAAATCTTACTCAAATTTATATTCCAGCGTATTCATAGAATAGTTTGAGTTGGAAGGGACTTGTAAAGGTCATCTAGTCCAAGCCTCATATATTCCTCGTATTCCTTATATTTGTATTATTGTAGAAATTAAGTATTTTAGATGCTAAAAAAAAAAAAAAATCAATAGATCATGCTTGCTGGTAGCCCCCCCCCACATAAACTGAGAGTTATTACAACCCTTTCACAACTGATGAGTTCCCAGCTTTTAAACCCGGGGCACAGGGGCTTGGGCACTGCAGTGTTTTGGAAGCGGGTAAAACACATCTTCAGTCAGTAAAATTTTTCCACTGGGAGGAACTTCAGGGAAATACTTTCCTGGCAAAAAGTCTGATTTGCCTTGCCTCAGTCAAAAACTATATCCCCAGCTATACACTCCTTTAAAATCCATCCTCCTTGTGATTAAACAACTGAACAAACAGCTGAAGTGTAATTTTTTTACTGGCAGTGAGACAGGGAAGAAGCATACCTATTTATAACGTCTGTTTGCCAACTAGAGGTGGGGGAAGCAGGAAGTTCTGCATTTCAGTAGACAAAGGGTAAGATGTCTGTAACACCAGTAAAGGACGAGCACAAATATTATTCGGTTATAAGCATCCACATAAAAGGGCAAACTATTTTTATTACATGGAAATGTCATTTTTCTTAAACACCACTCTTAGTTTTCCAATTTCTTCTCACTTCCCTTCCAATACAATGCCAAACGGGACACTTCATGACAGCTTACCTCTAAAGTTAAAGAAATAGTTGCCTGATTGTTGCCAATGTCTCACAGACTTTCCTTCACCTTGCAACAGACTCCTACGGAAAATGGAAAGCTAATTACTGAAGCAGAATTAACTAGGAGAAAAAGCATGCTCTTTCTCACTAACATACGAAACTACGACTAGACTGTGTCTTCTCAATGTACGTAAGAAGTGTTTCCTTCCGTGAGGAGAAGCAAGCAGTCTAGCAAGAGCTGCAGGACAAAAGCGGCTTCCTTCGTTTACGTTCAGATTCAGAGGGAAGAAAGGAAGGGGCCAGGAAGAGAAAGATGAAGCCAGTTCCTGCTTGCGAGTTCATCTGAAATTAGTGAGATATTTACCCTAAGGGTGGGCAAACACCAGCACAGGTTGCTCAGAGAGGCCATGGGGTCTCCATTCTGCCGGTGTCCAAGACTCGGCTGGATGCAGCACTGAGCTACCTGATCTAACCAGCCCTGCTTCGAGCTGGGCGAGCAGCTGAATGGGGCAACTTCTGGAGGACCCTCCCAACCCAAACACCTACTCACAATCAATCACAGAACCATTTAGAACAGCAATTCTCTTTCCAGTAATACAACCTCTGTGTTTAGGCTCACTGTGCTCCCGCCATAGCAAGTAGCCTGAAGAGTACGGCATCCTTGAAGATTTATGGAAAATTAATAACTGACTGGCACATGGCAGAAATCATAACTTTTAGAATTTCTAAGATTAACACCCAGAGGCGTAACAGTCACCAGGACATCTGGAATATGCTCTCATCTTGTTGATATAATAACTATTTCTGATTTAATTTCAATAGCCCCTACCTGCTCCCCTCCCCCCCCCCAAAAAAAAGACAAGGGGGTTGGTTGACAATCTAATTTTTAATAGGAGGGAAGGCTCCCAGTGTTCCAGAAGCTTTTACACGCTCTTCATAAGAAAGCAGAACCCTTAACTCATTTTTGTAAGACACCCGTATACTATTTGTAGGAATATACTTCAGGAAAAGCCCTATGGCAATGTAGTCAGATTCTTCTGTCAACTTCACAGCATATTCTTCCATGTTTTATAGTGTTAGAATAATCTAGATACTTGGTAATTCCCCTCCCCCCCTTATGTTTAATTCCTCACTGGATATGGCCTTACATTCAACCAGAAAAGGAAGGTCAAAGAAAGTGTACCCCCCAATGAACAAGGTGATGGCCTTGTATCAACACATGAGGAGAATTCACAGCCAGGCTGGACGGGGCTCTGAGCACCCTGGTCTAGTTGAAGCTGTCCCTGCTCACTGCAGGGGGGTTGGGCTAGATGGCCTCTAAACGTCCCTTCCAACCCAAACCATTCTGTGACTCTATGACCCGACATACTACAAAAAGAACAACATAACTTGCATTTTGTCCTGTCACATTTTACAGGTAAGCTCCAATCTAGTACAAAACAGCTTGACTGCTCTATCCAACTGCAAGTTTTAGGGTATCACTAAATGCCACCCCAGAGAATATTTCAATATTTTAGGTACCCCCATGTAAAATCCCCTTTTTTCCCCACTCCTGTTAATCTGTATGTAGCACTTAGTTCTGCGGCAAATTTTTATTCCAAAGTAGATTCTCTATGGGCGTATCTCCACTGTTTATCTAGACTACAAAGGCAGAGCAGAAGGATCATACGGCTAAAAGAGAATACCTTAAATTCAGCACCAACATGCCAAATTTTTCTTTCCACAAAATTAAACCTGTCAGTCCAGACCTGTTCATGAAGAAGGAAACAACTTGGTATTCCAGCAACTTCTATTTGCCTTTCAAACAAAAGACATGGCTTACTACACTCATCTCCAGTGCACGACTCATTAACATAAACCATCTCCATTCATGAACATCACAGCAGGCAAGACATTGCTTTCTCCTAAGTTTGCAGTTGATTTTTCCATGTTTATGCTGTTCGGATAGACAAGCAGTACTGCATATTCACCTGCAGATGCCTTCAGAAGCGCACCTGAAAGTCCTTTAGATTAAATACTTGGTGGAAGTATCTGTGTGGGATACTTCATCTGCTACCCAGAGATCTATACGAATGTACTGCTATTAAGACATTAATACAGTTTGGCCTGTTTGAGATCTCTCTGAACGCCGGTGCCTAAGCTGTTTATCATCCTGCACATGGTACTGGTACAGGTAATCAATAGTATTTGCAACTTAGCAAGGCTGAAAAAACAAGCCTGCAATTCAAGACGACAAACACATGGCACGCATACGCACTCCCAGTTATGAGGAATGAAAAGAGAGAAATTTTTTGCTAATGATGCATTAACAAAGCTATTCTGTTTGTGAAATGCCACGCAGCCCACATAACATTAATTAGCATAATCCTCATTTGAATTGCTGACATCTTCTACATAAGAGAAGTACCACGCTTCATAAAGGCGTAACTAAAATTTTAGTGCATTTTCGTGAGCAAAATGGCACGTTCTGTTTTTGTCAATAACACCTTTTAAAAAGGAGGGAACAAATTAAGCCAAACTAGCAGAAAAAAAAAATCGTCTTATCATTGCCTTTAAAATGTTGAAGTAGTTTGTGCCACACACACCACAAATACAAATGTCTGATTTTCTTTTAATTCTTTTTCTTCTATAGAGATAGAACAGCCAACAGACAATACATTGGTAGCTGTCCTAAGGAATCTATTTCAGCCTCCTGACACAAAATACTAAGCACTAGAACATTTAGCAAAAATGTAATTCTATTAAAAGACTGTTCAGCTAACAAAGGTGTTAGCCTCTCTCATTTATGTTCCCGTTTTACAGCTTTAGCAGCATTTTAAAGAATCAGTGGGATTAGCCTTATTTTACTGGGTTTTAAATAAAAAAAAATAACTTCCAAACAAGTGAAAAAGACTTGCTTGTAACATTTTCCAGAGTCATCCCCACATCCCAAGAACCCTTCAGCAGAAGTAGTTCTGTCAGGAGCCTGAAAATAACTCTTTTACCGATTATGATCTTTCTGATTTGCAACTTATCACTGTTTATTCTTCCTCTACCAACAAACACCCAGACCTGGGGTCTTATCCATGAGTCCTACTGTATAAATTACTGTAACAAAGACTGAAAGATAAAACCACGTAGTTGATCTACTCACATCTTTAGCTGCCTTACAACTACAGTTCCTTATCACACAGCTCAAATCAGTTATTAACTACGATATCAAGTACTGAATTTTTCTACTTAAGAATCCCAAAGCCCACTCTTAAACTTGGATACTGGTTACTCTCCATTACAGATGAGCAACAGAAACAAAGATATTCCTTAGCTCTCCTGGATTATATTTTTAGTAACTGATTTCTGGGAGGCCACGTGAGAGCATGGGAGGGATTTTGTTTATTTGCTTGCTTGGCCTTTTTGTTGTTTGGGCTATTTTGGGGGGAGGGTGGTGTCTGGATTTATTTATATGGGTTTTTTTATTTATTTTTGAAATTAAACAAGTCCAACCATTTTACTTCACAGTGAAAAATAATTGTTTTCAGCATGGCTATAGTTCAATCTCAGATTAACTTCTTTTAATCTCTTCCACTATTATTTGTAATTCTCTTGGTCATATGTGGAAAAAAAGAAACATCAAGGAAGATTTTCATATTTTTCTGAAGTTTCTCATTTTTCCACACAAATGCTTATCTTTCATCTCTTCTGCATGTCAGTATTCATTTTCCCTGTACCTGTTCTCAAAAGACATGAAAAGAAGAAAACTGGAAATACTTATCTAACACGCACACACTTATTAGAAGTTGTTTTAAGCTTAGTGTATTCTTTTAGCAGGTTAATACTAACTGGGATCGAATTGGAAAGTTTTTTGTATTTCCACTTGCTAAATGAAAACGTCAATAAGAAGCAACTGAAAGGTAACAAAAATGCAAGGACTGAGGTGTTAAAAATACATATATTTATGTTCAAAATAGCAAGCTACTAATTACCTTCCCTAATTATGGCATTTTGCTACATATTTTGCACTATTATTAAGCAGTGGACATTCTGCTGATCAGATATTATGCCAAGACACAAGCCCCAGTTTAGCCTTAAATTTGTATACAAAGCACTAGGACAAAGAGCGTGTAACCAAAATGAAAAAAACTGTCCTTGCAAATACATTCTCCTGAATGAATTCTTGATATTGTAGTGATAATGCTGCTTATAACACAGAACACACACAAAGCAGATTTATCTTCCATACGCATTAAAGCACTTGACCAGGACTGGGACTACTCCTATTTCATAAACGGGAAAAGCAGGGTGAAAGGTTCTTCTCATAAATTCAGTGGCAGAGATGAAAAGAATCAGAGCCTACAATTACCACACCTTTACTGCATTCTACAGATCAAATTTAGTACATTTAAAAACTAATTAACTGTCTTATTTGCAATATTAATACTGATTTCAGGGGAAATATGCTTACTTTTGCCCAAATAACTAGTAAATAGTGCTTACGAGCTGAAATTTAATATTCTTTTCCATGTACCTCAAAACCAAGAATGTACTACATGCAAGAAATACAGTATCGTGTAACTGCGCATCCTACTTTTCAAAATACACAAGACAAATATAAATAATACTGTATAAATATATCATCTATCTGTACCTGAAAGGGCTAATTAACATCTGTTACTAGTTTAATGATAAAGTCCAGAATAAACAAGCTGCCCAGTGCATCTTACAGGATGTTTGTATCATCATGAAAACAGTTTAAAATTGGAAATGATTGTTTACATCATCATTATTCCCTTACAGATTTTTTTGCCATTTTTCTTTTAAAGCATCTTCGAATACTTCTGAACAATTGTTTTGCTCCCCTCACCCCCTTTGATACCTGTTTATTTCAAATTTCACCCCCAGAATTTTTCTACAGTATCTCTATTTAATTAAATAACACATTTTATTTTTATATCACCTACTTAGCAAAGAAACATGAATTTTGTTCCCTACCTCATATTAACTAACTACACAGTAGCGACATTTTAGGCTAGAGACTGATTATTCTAATTATCCCAGGGTTTACAGCTCAGACACATTTTTAACTCATGTTGAAGCCTCCTGGTTTCTTGCAGCAGCACATATTTAAAGCCTTGCAATTTTTCAAAAATAAGCCAGAGAGAGTATTTTGGTGCATTTGCCATCAGCAAATAGTATTTACTTCTGAACAGTTTGATCTTACACTGTAAATTGCATATACAGTTATACATGTGCATGTTTCACTCATAGATCAATTCAGCAAAAGGAAGCAAGAAATTTCCTGAAAGGGAAGGATTTTGCTTTAAGATCTTCCAAATCCTCACTTTTTTCACTTACCTGGGCAGGAAAGACAGCTGGATATATACAGCATGTGGTGTGGTTCAGTGCTCTCCTCCTTTTGAAGCGTACAGGGTTGGCAGACCATGTGGAAGAGCAGTAACAGAATTTTAAGTGACACTCACTTTGTCTTTGGGAGACCACTCAGAAAATATTAACTACCCAGTGATGGCTAAGAGGCCTTTGTTATCTCAGTAAAAATGAAAGTATTTTTGCTATCTGAGGACTTCACTCAAACTCTGACCTTATGTTCTGAAAGTCAGAAGAACCTGTGTGACTCAGTACCTTCCATCAGGTTTGTGATAAGGTCTCCACAATGGACCATTGTCAGGATGTAAAACTCTCTGGTCAAACACTCAAGTGTTTGTGAAGACTGTGCTGTTTATTCTGCTGTGCCATCAATTCAAACCTTATTAACCTCCAATTCAGGGCTGAAAATGAATATATATACACACATGAACATGCTACATGGCTCATACAATCAGCTAAAGGGAAGTCAGTGAATAAATCACTATGGCACGCACTCTGGTTACATTTTTAAACCTTTTGGTATTTGTTTTCATGAAAACATGAAAAAAGGCCTTGACAGAATACACACCAAGGACTGTATCTCAACAACAAAAAAGCTTCACACAGCAGTCTGCTTTATTCCACACAACTGACTCTTCTTAGGTACAAGTGTGTAATCAAGATGCCAGGCATTTCAGATACACATCTTTCCAATACTAAAAAAAAGTAGTGAATAAAAGGGTTTAAGAAATGGAAACTGATAAGAAGCTCCTAAAGCCATATATGGCACACCCTAAGCTGCAAGCCCACCCTAGTTACATGGAACTATTAGCATTGCAAAACTCTGTATATGGAAAAACTGGCAGCAACAGCATCCAATGCATAGCTGTGCTAAATTCATCAAGGTCAACAGTGTTTTTTGACAGAAAATCCTGAGATGATGTCAGAAGAAAAATACTACAAAATACGGTAGTATGTTTTATATAGAGTAAGGAATGACATGGCTAATGAAAATAAGGCAGTTTGTTCTACAACCACCTTGAAGGAATACCATGAAGGTGTGTGTTTGGCCTAGAAAAATACACCAGCACCAAAAAAAAAACACTAACCCATAACCAAACAAACAAACAAAAAAACCCACCAAGCAAAAAGGCCAAACAGTAATGAACCTATCACAAATGATTTTAGTTTCTTTAAAAATCTCTTTAAAACAGAATTGCCTAGCAAAGGTAAACAGCTCATCATTATATCTGTACAGCTCAATATTCCCTATTCCAAACTAAGGAGCACACGTCATTTTTCATTCTTTTAACAATTTATCTGGTCACTTCTTGCTTCCTTCCACCTGCTCATGCACAACCCTCAACACATGAGCTTTGTTGTGACAGCGCAGGTGAGATTCTAAAGCACCAATGGCGAAGTGCAGGGGATGCTGAAGTACATTCCCACTACAAGTTTTTTCAATTATTTTCAATTCGAAATGGTTTATATCTGATGTGATGATAATTTGCAACTTTCAGAAATAAGAACTGCAGTTCTTTGAAAACAATTTGTTTGACTTCAGCATGTTAGATGTAGCTTGCTGCAACACGGAGCTTCAAATTCAAAGGGAAGCTGGACAAAGTGTGTCGAGGACAGCGTAACAGACAGCAGATGACATTTTTCCTCCAGTCCCAAAATACAGGTCACACACCCTTAAAGGACACTTCTTAATTATTTGGCCTACCGACTAAATTAATCCTGTCTGAGGTATCCTGAACATGCCATGTAGCATTTGCAGAATACCAAGTGTTCTCAACGTAGTAGAGTCAAACCCAGCAGAGCACGCAAAGCTGCATGAATATTCAAACTGTTGCTTAATTTAACTACGGCATAATACCTTCTTGTCTTCTTTTACTATGTGTACTCCTACTTGCACACTTACAGAATCAGTAATCCGACCAATTGAAGGACATGCAAACTAAATCCACACTCCGCTGTACTTTCACTACAACTGAAAAGGGATTTTTAACTTACTGTAAAGTAAGACCCAGACTTCTCCAGTAGGGATGGAACCCTGCCCCATTTTTTACGATGCAAGTCATGCGTTGGATTCAGTTTTTAATTCTGAGAGATCATCACCACTCCTAATCTTAGCCCATGTGCAGCAAGCCATAGAAAATAACCCACTTTTACCACAGTAAGTTGAACGACTTGCTCCTGCTCCAAAGCTACCCAATTTTGGTTTTTTAAAGTCTACCTCTTGAACGCAGTTTTCCACTCTCTTGCAACACCATATCAATGTTTCATTACTCATATGGTTTAAAATTTGCAGGTTTTTGTCAGTGTGATTTTTTTTTTTTCCCCCAAGGTCAGCTTCACACATTATGCCTCAAAGTATCAGATATCATATATCTAATGGCAGCCTTTTTATAGTTCTTGAAGAACCGGACTGAACTCAAGTTTCTGCTTGGAAGCCATGACTTCCAGCTTCACCCATTCCTCGGTAATTGACACACAGCACCAATACTGGCCAAGAAAAACAGTAACAACCCAAGCGTTCTCGAGCTTGGCTTCTTCTAGGATTTCTCTGTTAGCAAGTTCCATATGTTTTCTTCATCTCAAAATACCTATTGTCAGGATAATCAAAGCTCAATTTCCTTCCACTGTCGCATTGCTGAGTCTGCTCTTGATACTTAGACTGGCACCTTTTCAGTTCCTATGTCCAGGACAGGCCATTAAACCTTTCTGTCTTAGCCAAAACACATCACAAATCTCCTCCATATGCAAGCTTAAGAAAACGTCAAAACTGACAGTATGACTCAAAGATCAAAAAAAGAAGGGGTGGGGGGAGGAAGTTTACATGCCTTATTAAAACATATTAAAACACCCCTCTTGTTATTGCTGGGTTTTGTGTAGCACAGAGGAAGAATCAAGTATTGTCACACAGTCTGCTAAGCAATTTTTATACCACCAAACCTGCCACATGCTATAACAAATTTAATTAAAAGACAGTTTTTGACAGATAAGTCAATACAGATGCCTTTTGCATGTTATTAATTTAAAGCCAATACTCTTATCACAAAACCTACCTTTTAACAGGAGAATCTACTATGGAAATGTCATTTGTTTTGCAGGCTGAAACACAGCTGCTGAAGCTGCATACTTCATTTGTGTGCATTTCAGCCTTACGAAACAGACCGTTTTTATGCTCCGGTCACAAATGGCTGTTGTCATCTTTGCACATAAGCTTTCTTCATCCTTTAAAGTGGTTAAATCAAGGATCCCGCCTTACCATACTCACACTTCAAATTGTTTCACAGTTCCCAATAGTAATGCTAACCTCTAAAATAAAAACCACCAACAAACAGAAAACAGAATACTTTCATACCCCATTCTTCCGTTATTTATTTTGCATTATTTATAAAAACCGAAAGATCAAACTGTGCAGTCGTCTTTCAAACTTTAAATGCCAGAAAATCAAGCAACAATAAACAAAAGCAATTAGTGTCTGAACCTTGAAATATTTGTCAAATCCCAAATATTTAGAAAGCAAATCTGATTTCTGTCAAACATTATTCTTTCAGCTAATCTCAAACCACAAAACACTTACTTAAACAAACAAACAATCAAACACGTTTAAGTCACAACTGTGTTTCTCTTGAGGTTCTGACTGAAGAGTTTTCACTGAGCAACACAGCAGCACTTCTCTCCCCAAAATCAGGCTAAGGGTACCTAGGAATCTGTTCCAGATTAGCAACAAAATCCTCCCCCTCTCCCCAAACACCTACAACCCAGTTATTACTAGCTATTTCCCTCCTCCTTTTCATCCTTTTTTCCCCTTTCATCACAATGGTTTATCTTTTCCCCTCTGATCAGTACGGTTATAGTGGTCAGACTTTTGTTCCAGCCCATTCCCTCAGGCTACCTTCACAAACTCAACCTTTCATCGATGACCCTATAGCAATTATTTCCAACCAGTTAAGCTCAGAAATTCTTACTTTTAATTAGAATATGCATTAGTGAAATACACTGAAAAAATGAGCACACCTCTTGACATTTCATTTTGAAACCAGGATTGTGATGTATATTGTCAACAACAAAATATGGTCACAAAACCAAATTTCCAACAGTATTAAAACTTTTCTTTTTTTTTTTTTTAATGAGTTATTCTCTAAGCTTTCTGAAACGGCACTGAACATATTCTTAGTACTCACCTTCTGTTGACACAGGGAGCTACTTGTATTTGCTTTTTTTGCAGAGAAGGTTTGCATACCAAGATGTGTCAAATAAGTCCTCACACAGGACAGACAGGGAAGAAAAAAGTAGCAAAGTGACAGGAGGGAGTAAAGTGTCTCTGTATTATGCAAAACACCACAGGTCATATACTAATTCTCACGACAGATGGTGACCTCATGATTGGCAGGTCATAATGAAAAAGGGACCTCAGTATTTACAGAAGTTGATGGAAAGCTCCATGGAGTATTTGCGCTGGAGATGCTGGCCAAAGCTCGTATAAAGCCATCACCACCATGCACTGGAAATCTTCCACCACAGTCTATGCCAGCTGCTCCCGACAACTCTTTCCAGCAGCCACCAGCACAGGGGAATTATTTGGACACACTGGGCCCCTGCCTGCTCAAAAGTATTGTGTTACTCAACAGACATGAAAGTGTGGGCCAAGAGGTATGCTTTGAAAGGCAAAGCACCCCTCCTGCCTTGGGAACGAGAGGTACATCACCACCAAACCTCAACCTCCATGGCAAGTTCAGTACTCCCTCTTAAATGGATCACTGCTCGCTCCCATTTTGCTAAGTACGATGAAAACATTAAGATCCCAAAGGTTTGTTTTGTCATGCAGACATATCTGGTGTTGACAGGACAACATTTTACATGGGAGGTAGCTCCTTCCTCAGAGGCTTTCTCTTTCAGTAACATTAAAATCAAGCCAAGTGAAGAGTAATTTCTTTAGAATTTATCTTTCAGATAAACTGTAGTGTGGTGTTGGTGGTCCCTTCCAACCCAAACTATTCTATGATTCTAAAATAAAAAAAAAAAAAGTAGAGAACACCTTCAGGGATCCCAGTAGCCTCTGT
>Ga0181612_157310_pt1 | contig 15231 bp, 5 predicted proteins | sample HoacroProtozoa21_FD_119630 | JGI IMG/M metagenome (GOLD analysis project Ga0181612, IMG submission 119630) | Hoatzin crop microbial communities from Cojedes, Venezuel. Combined Assembly of Gp0051906, Gp0051904, Gp0051908 | reverse complement strand
GTTGTTGTTCCTGTTTTCCCTCTGTTTACTGTTCTGTTAAACTGCCATTATCCCGACCCACCTGTTTCTGCCTCTTTCTTTTCATTCTCCTCCGCACGCCGGCGGGGGGAGGGGCGGCCGCGTGGCGCTTTTGTTGTCGGCGGCAGCCGAAACCAAAACAGAGAATTAAACAGAATAGTTCAAAGGAACACAAAACTATAACAAGGGTTCCTTTTAAAAATGCCATCTCACATTTTCCCTGTCTTCAATTCACTCTCTGTCCACTATGGGAAAAATCTTAACTGAGTAACTTCCTAGAGAAATAATATTTATGCAGCCAAAGTTCTGCAGCTGGAGCAGGGAAACACATGAGATTATCGGGTGGTCTCCTACAACACAGGACAAAGAATTACTAATTAGTAATAGTAGACACAGTATATTTTTTATTATATAATTCTCAAAATTAATCTTATGAACATAATAAAGCAGAAAATTTCTCACCAACTACTAAAATCTACAACATAAAATTCACTGATAAAGTAACAGGCCATTTCTCATATGCTGTCTGCTGTGTTAGCTGAAAAACGAAGAACGGTACAGTTTAAAGTACTTGGCATATGGATCACAGTGCTAAAACATTCCACATTGCACTTTTACGCAGAAATTCATTTCCAGGTAAGAACACAGCATTGGTTTTATTTTACTTGCTAACGAGCATAATTGGCAGGCAACACTGCTGCTGCTCTAGATTTGTTCTTTATATGGATCTCTGAATACCACATGTGCGTGCAGCGGTGACAGAAATCTTTTCCATATGAGCCATCACACATTTTCAGGTCCCTCAGTCTCGACCAGGTGAGTCCATCTATCGTTTTCTGTGCTCAGTAACAATCAACCAGGAAGTTAAAAACTTCAGTGACAACTAGAGGGCAACGATCAGCTTCCAGTCACTCTGATCATCAGTCCGTTTCAATTCCCTGAGCCTCTGCTGAAAACTTTTCCCTGCTTTAATTTGATCAAAGGCAGCACAAGATTTCGCTAAAAGACATTTTCTTGAATCAAAACCATTACAACTCCTCTTTTTTATACACCCTGAAAGCAAAATACAGTTCATGTGTGGACATACGAGCTACAGAGAGTGTCAACCACACACTCTTGGACAAGGTGTTTTTTCCAATTCACTTCCACTTTCTTTTACCGGGGAAATTGCTCTGGACTTTATTAGGCTACTATAAACGTGTGACAGGGGAAACAAAAGACAAAGCTGTAAAGCAGAATCACTGTTTTCAACAGATTTACTTAAGGAAGGCATATTATGGAACAAAACTATCCAATGATTCCTTTAAAATGCATAACTATACCTCACATTTCAGTTAGAGTGAGGGACAATGAGTATCAAATGTGTTTTCTGCTAGTAACTTCATGAGATGGAATATTTTGTATCTAATAGTACTATGCCTCACAAACTATTTCCTAAATGACAAACGAGTAGCTGAAATTCTCTGCTTTGGTATGAAATAAGAACTAGATGAGAAACTGCTCTGATGAGAACAAAAATCTGGAAAACTGCTTTGTAAATCAAGTAGCAGCTTTTCAGAGCGTAGCAAGGGCTGTTCTATTTTATTACTTCAAGTTTCTCATAGTAAGAATGCATAAAGTCCCTCTTTAATGATATGACATACATTTTAAAAAAATAAAGTTCTTTCTGCCCTGTCACATACTAGACATTACGTATATTTGCACAAAAAGAACCTTATTAAAATAACAATAAAGTTTCTACATGTTCACATACCCAAAATACATCCTTTGTAAAACCTTCCAATCATGCAGGTTTTTTGTAGAAAATCTGAACAGAACACTACCATCTACTGCTGCAAAGAGTATCATATTTCTCTGTATGTTCATAAAGAAGACTTCACAAATTACAGTCATCTCTCACGGAAAGCATATTGTGTATCAAATCAAAAGAAACTAGCTTTCAAACTACTCTCCCTTAGTATCTATAGGCTTTCGCAAAAAAAAAAACAAGAAACCCCAACAAAAAAACGAACAAAGCCCCCCAAAAGAAAACAACCCCCCCAAACTAAACCTAAACAAAACACCAGGTTTTTACACATGAAGCAAACAATGCAATTCTGAAATGCCTAGCAACATAAAAACCTTTCAGAATCCGTCTTAGGAGATAGGAAGGAAACAAACCCCAGGCAAGCAGATTTTTGACAAGACGTGCTACTTTGCTTACCTCACCCCCAGGTCTCGCTAACACCGCTGTTTGAAAGCAGAGCAACGTTAGTATCAGGTAGCTGACAAACATTATTACCCACAGCTAGAGCTACCCTGGAGGAGAAACCCCTCTGCCAAGTACTAACAGCTAGCAGATGCACTTGCGTCTCGGTGTCGAGCCCTCGGCTCTGGTAGGCACGACTCCTTTTCCCGCTCCCCCTCACTACCGCACTCACGGTACGCCCAGGAGCCGTGCTCTCAGCCACTGCTCGGGAGACAACTGGTAAGCTGATCTCTTCATGTAATGACTGCTCCCTGCTGGGGGAGGGGGCTGGGGGACTGTAGTCAGGATAGAGCAAAGGAGGGGAGGGACAGAGTGGTCACTGCCAAGTTATGCATCTGCTGTGATTCATGGAACAAGCGGAACGGTAACCTTTAATGCACGAGGAGGTTTGGCACGGCGCTGTTGACTTAGGCAGGCATGATTGGAGAAACAGGCTGCAGCAGCTCGCAAAAGATGCCTGTGGATGGTTAGACGGCACGTGCTACTTAAAGGGACAGCACCTCCTTTTGTGGAAGAAGTTTAAAATAAATAAATAAAACGTAAATTAAAAGCTAATCAGGAAGCAGCCCATGTTTTTACAGTCAGCCCCACACTGGCACATCCTGAAGGCCTGATCCTGCCAGGGGCTCGGTCAGAACTTGCGGGCTCTCACTCCCGGCCCACAGGGAACCCAAGTGTCCCTTCACTCTCCAGAATGTCGCAGCTCCTTCCCGAAATGGCCCCCATTCGTTAGGTTAATCCTGGAGCCAGATATGGATGCAATCTCTCTTTCATATTATAGCTGAATAAAATAATTTTTTGTTTATAACAGTCTAACCCATCAAATAACCTGCTTTGACTAAGCAAGCAGAAGTGCAAGCCTTTGAAAATAAAACCTTTTCTTTTAGAAGATGAGTAAGATCTATTTTCAAGTAAGGAATAAAGTAGTATTGAAAGCCTGATACAAAGCGGAATTATTACATCTCACAAGCAGACCACTGTTTGTTCCAAAAATGAGTAACATTACAAAAAGAGCTACAAAAGTTGGAGGGCTTCCCTTTAGTTCAGTATGACTGATTGCAATCTCTACGCAATAGACATTTTCTTATGGTAAACTAAGCAACATAAAAATATAAAAGAATATAAAGAGAAGTTTTGAACCCCAAGGATCTATCACATTCAATAACAGGAGAGAACAAGTCTTTTGTAACATATATGGGATGCTCCAGTCCTATATTCTCTTTCCTTCCCTTTCTCATTTTACTTTTTCACAACTTTTAACTGTACTTACTGTTGCCTATTTAAGTACTTTATCATGGGAATGTGAGACGTTACGTCTTTCTTAAAGTTCCAACTCCTGAAGTCAAGAAAACACACTATATTCTCATCTTTCATGTAAATACATATCTCTCATCCTTATGGTTGTAGGGGAAAACTCAAAAATATGACCCAAGAATAACCTGGTCTCATATGTCAGACAGTAAACCACATGAACTCAGAATACAGGTACTTTAAAATATCCCAAGATTTTAGGAGGCGGGAGGTAAAAGTTTTGGTGAAATTGAGAAGCAAACTATTACTATGTATTAGATTTCTTTTTGTAATTTGGTGAGCTTTGTATACACAGCTGAATATGTCAGACTCCTCACTCTGTTTTTAAACTAGTTTACCAACCCTTCTTTTCCTGTGCTATGAGAGGTGAAAGACACAAATATTTTCCTTCTTTTTTTAATATTCAAACAAATCATAACAGAATACTTCTATGTACTAGAGAGCTTCCAGAATTGTAATTAAATACAGTCAAGCTTCTAAATCAGTATAGAAAATTAGCCTTCTCACTGCTGCTAAAAGTCCAGATTCTGCTGTATTTGAATATGCATATCTGATTCTCCAGCGTAGTAGAATCTGACTTGTATTAACTGGACATCATTGCCACTGCGCCTCTTCCCTCTCAGGCCTCTCCTTTTACAGACTACTACTACTGCTGTCCATAAAGGGTACTCTCTCTTCTTCTGCCTAACTGGAATCACCATGCGGTGTCTCTCCTACATCTACAGAAGAACCTGCCCTTTTCAGCCTTCTCAGATCAGCAGACCACCTTTCACAGGTCAGCCTTTTTTCCCCCTGTGGTTCCCCAGCCTCGCCGCGCCGTGGATCTGGCAGCGTCACTGCTGATACCTGCAAGCGCTGCGTTTGGGGAGGGTGTGCTGGGGGGGCAAAGTCGGGCAGGCCAGGCAGGGCTGGGGGTCTCAGTGGCACCAGAGTTGCCTTCAGCTGAGTCCCCTCGAGGGAACGGTTCAAGCTTAAGAAGATACAAAAAGCCAGAGTGAGAGTTGCAGTGAGAATGGCTTTTCCGATTGACCTGACCGATCACAGGCAGCCGGCTACAGAGTTGTAAGAATGGGGACTGACAGCCAAACCTGCAGTTTTTGAAAACTTGACACTATAACCTTAATGGACCTTTCTGACAAAAATCATCCAGAACTCCCTACTACTATGTTGATCTCACAAATACAACAGCTCCCTTCAAGACCTAAATGAAAGAAGCATTTTCTCCTTTTTTAAGGCAAGCTGAAGGTTTGCAAGTTATACCGTTGTGCTGACAGCTAAATATAGAGCTGCCATGACAGGTACTTTGTACACTGGTTGCTTGTGGCAAAGTCTCTGGACTGAAAATGTAAAGCCAAATAAACTTAAGGAAATTTTCCATCAAAACCCTGTCAGGAAGCCAACCTGTCCCTCCATATTTTTTTGAAATATCCAGATGTACCACAAAAGGAAAAAGGATAGTGAGCAAACTGCCAACTAAACCAGAGTTCAAAACGCTTCCAACATGAAAGCTCCAACTATGATAATTAAAACTACAGTTTCAGTGTTTGAAAAAGTTTAGAAAGAACAAATGCACCATTTTAGATGTTGCAGTGTGTAACAAAAACTCCAATGACGAACGTTGCTTCATGCAGAATGACTACTGTTTCCATAAAATGAAGCTTTGCCTTTTTCTGTAGTTCTTCACAAAGTGAAATAATTTTTGTGAATAAATATATAGCATAGGCACAAAATTGCCAATGGCAGGTAGAAAAGCAAAATGAAAAAAATTAGGAGTAACTGTGATTTTAGTCTTCCCTCTGCTCATCATTTCATAAAGCAATATATCCTCTGTAAATAATAAAAAACCTTATCAAAGTCTAACTGAATACTATTAGGATGAGTTTCTGAGCACAGAAAACTGTCCTACATTTGCATTTAGTAAGTCATGTAACTAATTCTTTCCATGTGCATTTAATTTTTCCTCTACAAAAACATAAAGGCAGAATTCCCTGACATCCAGAAGCTGGTGTTCTGTTCTCTGTGTTAAGACATGAGATCAATCCATACCTGTGACTGCGCTTTCAAGCTTTATCCAGCTGAACTGGAATCGAGCATGTTCACAACCACAGCCTTTCTTTGCAGCACAAAGTAACTCGAAACTTAACACCATGCCAGACTTGCACTGCTGCAACCAAGATCAGAATTTCTCTGCAAACCTCAATAATCACTACACTAGAGATTACAAAGCTATTGGTGCAACAGAAAAAAATCAGTTCATGACTGAAGAGCTATTTCAGAGACGAAGTTCTGCAGTAGCAGACAGAGAAACCAAAATACCTTGCACCAGTAAAATGAAAGAAATAAAATATCTCTAATTTCAGCACAAAAGCATCCTTGCTTTTACTTAGAAACATACAAACATAGCAAAATAATACCGTAACTATTTTATGTATACAATTTAAATAGAAAATTCAAAATTGTATTTTTTTTTTAACAGGAAACCACATCAGAATCTTTTGAGGAAAGATCCTATCTCTCACTTTCAGAAATTAAAACACACAAAATACACAATGGATCTTTGGACAGAATAATTCTCATTAAAAAAGTACTGATTTCATCTGTGAACTACTTAACTGTCAGTCTCAAGGGGGTTGTAAATGTCAATCAGTTTATGAAGTTTGCTCACTAGATACCTCCTGAGGCAGTTGCACCTAAGTCTCAAACAAGTACAAGTTTGTTAAACTTATCAAAAGCAAGCAATTTCTCTTCCGGGTCTTTCAGCCTTCCTGTACTTCCACATCAAATCATGAACAGTACGCTCAGGTAAAATCACTCACGGTTACTTCTTTCTGCTAAAGGTATATTTGCTTAGAAAGTTGACCAAATTCCTAACATAAAAGTAACAATAAGAGAAAACATCAGTCAAAACAACATTTTAAAGACTTCCCTTCTACTTCCTACAGCTTTAACATTTGTAGAACTAAACTCTCAAACTTTTAAAGCAGGATAAGATGAAGTATAACTACATATTTCAGGCTGAATTATTTTAGAACAAGACAATGATGATTTCTGTGTATTTCAAAGTATTCATATGTACAATTCACACTTTGTCACTATGGGTGCAGCGTCAATGCTACTGGATTTGGTAGGAAATAGAGGGCTGACTGGAATGTCCACTGGTACTCAGCTGAAGCATATAAATTGATGAACTATTTAAAAGGAAGATAAAGCCTGAAACAAGTCTGCTGCTACAGTATAACTCATAAGCCCTTTAACTGTTTCTTAAAACAAGTATTTAAAATAGCATTCTCTTAATTTGCTTTGGCCGGACACCATCTTCCTGGAATCACTAATGGAAAAAGCCAATTAAGTAGACACTGCAGATTCTGTAATTATTTAAGAAAAAGTGTTGTTTTTTTATGTCAATGTTCCATGTAAAAATTTAACAGAAAAGAAAAAAGGCTGAATGTACTAGAAATTTAGTACAAACTACATGAGCTGAATAACAAAAGAAAAATCAAGTAGAAAATCTACTATGTTTTGGTTTTATTTAATTGGTCATCTTCCCCAGTTTGTGATCTACAGGCTACTTACAACAAAAAAGGAACAAAAGTTTAACAGAGAAAGTCTTATATGCTCGACAAAGTTATGTGTAAAGTTGGCTGCCATATTTAAAGCATTTCCAATATTGCTTTAAATATGAATTTCCAATAATTATCTCACTTAATTTTTTCCAGGAAGCATTAACTTCTGAATTTATTATTCAGATATTTTAAGGTTAAATAAATTACTGCTGTCCTTTAGCCTGAACTACTGAGACACTGGCCATAAAATGTTACTCAAAATTTCTTCTATGAGTTTTCTTGATTTAAAAATAATGTTTAATTAAACACTTGAAATAAAGAAGAAGCCTTCTGCCACCCCGTGTATGTCTCTGAGCAGTCAGGGAATTTAGACTGCAGAAAGAGTGTATTTTCCTTGAATGTATTTTCCTTGCAGATAAAACAGTGCACTTGCAGAAAAATGCTGCTCCCTGCCCTGCCCTGCCTTCTTGGATTCAGGAGGTACTGCAGCTGAACCACAAAGGGATTTCTTTACCCTCATGAAGGCTTTTACACCCACTTCACTGGTTTCTGCATTTCACTGGCCAGACAGGGCGAAGAAAGAGAGCAAAAGATTCCCTCCTATGCTCTCCCTTCTGTAGTTGAAGCATTTCTCCTTGCTGCTGCAGTCCTTTTGAAAGAGGTGTGCTCACACTCACACTGAATCTGAATTTCATCAGCATCTCTGTCTTTTGTTGACCAAGAACAGATGAAATAACAATAGGTACAAGAAGGACCAAGGAGTATTTGGACTTTCATTCATGCCGTTAAACAAAACAAAACCCATACAGTTTGGGAAGGAAAACAAGGTGTGAGCTATGTATTACAGCCTAAAGGTAAGTGTATGGAGCCCTATGAGAACAAACCCTAGACACTAAGCACCTTGGAGGAAACAAGTCCCAGACCCTCACACATATTTCACTGCATCTCAGCATTTTTTCTTGGTTGAAGTTTTAACTCAATCTAAGTGTTTCAGATACTAACACTTTTACAAGTAACTCTCAATGTCTTATTTGTGTCCTTTTGCTCAATTTTTTCATTAAGAAAGCAGCTGACTTCACATAATTTCTTGTCCAAAGAAACCTTTAAGAGGATAGTTATGCCCATAAAAAAAAATCCTTCCAAAACTGAAATACTGACTGGCTACCAGAATACGCCGTTGCATGGGGCAGCATGTCTTCCACTGTTATCTTACATAATGAAGCTAGGGATATTCTTACCTATCAATATGTCTTATCATTTTTTGATCACACTGTACAGTTATGGAAAAGACAAAAGAATGCTGTGGAAAAAGAGGTCTTTAAAAAGTTTTTAATAAGTTATTCCATACAGTCGCTTTGTGTTCTTATTAATGCTTTTAGTAGCTAACCACTTTCCAAGTTACCTTTTAACTTCTATTCCTGCTTATCTCCCTTTCTAAACTGACCAGTCCTCATTCTTCCACTTGTTTCTCATCTAAAGTCACTTCAAGTTCTGGCTTTTCCTCAGCTCCATATCTTTTTGCTTCTTTGTTGGGAGGAAGTAGCGATCTGATCTGATCAGTTTAGAAAGTACACCATTAAAAACGTATTATTGCATCCTGTGGCAATGGCATTACAAAGTAAGTTTCAACTAGGCATTTGTATATAGTTAGGTCAGCTCAGCTTACATTACGTTGCTGGAAGTTTGTCAGTTACTTCAGCAATAACGTGTTAGTCTTCATTGTCATCTTTTTTTTCCTCTTCTTACTACCATGGTACTGGCAGCGCATGGTGCTTTTAAACTACACTCGAACCCTGAAAAGGACATCCGAGCGTTTCCTTCCTCTTCTCAGACTTCTGAGGAGACTCCTTCCTCTCCTCACTCAGACTTTTGATTACAAAGCCAGACTTTACTGAAGAGGTCCACCTTCAAAGAGCTGAGTATTCACCTCAAATTGATTTATCATCTTGAGTCTTTCCTTCAGTACTAAATCTATTATCCCTTTCTCTTTTCTGGCATTACAGTGTGCTAGAGGGAGGAAAGGACCTTTGGTTGTCACCTGCCCAGGGCTGGGCTAGAATTCATATTTTTCATGGCGTTATTCCAGTTTTCTGTGTTTTGATGATAGAATTCTGGTTTATATCCCAAGTTCTCAAAGCACCTCTTTGCCTCCCCAGACAGTAGCTGCATAGTGCTAGTAGAATAAGATGACATTTATGAGGCATTCCTTCCTCTGCCCAACACTACATTTACACTACAGAACAAGTGGACACCATACTTTGAACTTCTAATTTTGATGAATATCATTCATTCTGTGACAAAAAATTTTCCTCTGCATTTTTCAATCAATGTCTTCTGTTTTCCTAATAAGGCATTAAGATTTTTAGCACCATATTCTGGTCCTCCTCACACATCATTTGAATTATTTTAGGTTTTTATTTTATTTATTCACATTATTTTCTTACCTATTTTCACAACACAATTCAACATTATGGATCCTATACACAAAAAAGTGGTGCGACCAAAAGGATAAGAGTTCTTTGATGGATCATATTTAATCTCTTCTTTGTATGCATAAAAACGAGACATAGATTTCTAGAAAACCACCTCTCATCACGCTAGTTTCACATAAGGCATTTTGATCTGTGTTTAATGTTGAAGTGTAGCAAATGAGCAGCCACATAAAAGTAGGAACTGAAGGAAAAAGCATGCCTTTCCCTTTAAAATACTTGAACTGGTTCCTTCACAACTACCACAAAATTGGAAATAAACGACTTGGTACCACTGCTATATTTGGATGCTTTACGTAAAACAAGAAATGTGACTAGGCCTGTTTGTCCTTTTAAAAAATAAATCCTCCTGCAAAACTTCAAATAATCTTTAACTAAACCAAATTAATTATAAATTACACAAATAATGCATGTCTATTTCCTGTGAAAAGTAAGCCTCCTCCTAGAGAAAACATTTTAAATATAAATTTGAATCACAGTATTTTCAGATCTCTCACTTCTTCATGAGGGGTAAAGGCTGATACTTCTAACTCTGCATGTAGAAATTATTTTAAAGATACAATAGGGAAAAAGGTGAGGACCCTGGATCATGTAAGTATACTTATTTTTTCATTACAAAACCAAATAAATAGAGGTCCTGGCAAAAAAGCACTAAACCGCATGATGTAATAGGCCATGACCTGTGCTGTGAATCCTCCAGTGAAATCAGAATTATAAAGGAGAGTGTTTTTTCAGGTCCAAAACTACAACACATTAAAACTAGATTTTAGCGCTAACACACATTTTCCCAAGTGTCCAGCTGGCAAATGACAGCTGCATCAAGCATGCCCTCATAAAACGATGGGAACAAGCTGTCTCCAAGAAAAAACTAACCAGTTAGCATTGCAAATGTAATCATAATTTTTAATTTTGCGTGGAAACGTTCTTGAAATTCATTAGAGGAGGAAGCCCTTGTAGAACATGTTTTCATGCATATACTTTACCTGTCCTCTTATTTTCTACATTGGTAGAAATCTCAAAACCATAATGAGATTCTTTTAGACCGGAGAAAACAGATCTAGAAAGAAAATCATTGTGAGTCCTCCCCAAGAGTGGGTCAACTATAGCACATAGTAGTCTAATACGCAGGTAGGAAAAGTGTAAAAAACACTATGGTAAAACCTACGTTTACAAGAAATAAGCATCATGTCATGCCAACTAAAGATGAAAAGAAAGCTCTGCAAAAGCTGACCGACAGTTTTCATGCTTACTACTTAACTAAAGCAGTAAAACAGCATCAGCCAGCCTTCAAAGACTCTGCCAGGGAGCAGCGACAGCTGGCTGCTCCCTAGAGGGGTGGGGAGCCGCGTGTCAAGCATGCCGACAGCGGCAGCAAGGCAGGCGCCCTCACTGTCGGGGTCTCTGTCCCACTACTGCCGCAAGACGGAGCAGGGCAGATCCAGGCGTGGCAGCCAGGCTCAGACAAGAGCCAAGATCACCGACCAGGTGGTGACCAGGCAGGTGCAAGGTCAAGCCAAGCAATCAGTCCGTGGATCAGGGTGCAAATCAGCAGGGTCCATGGCCTGGCGCGTGTGGGGCTGTGGCCGAGCTGGAGCAAGGCACACCTCCACGGTAGCTCAAGCAGGGTCTGGAGGCCCAGGGCTGAATTAAAATAGGGCTACTGGTCCCATGAGCAGAGATGCAAGGGGAGGCCCACCAAGGTGAAGCTCATCAGCGCCATTAAGGCTGATTAGTGTAATCAGGGCCCTGAAAGTCTGTGCCTATGCCAAAATTCACATTTCTAATCATGAGTATACAGGGCTAGCAACAGTAGAAATCAGCTAAGCAAAGGGAGAAGGTAAGAGACTGTATCAGGCAGCAGATAAACAGTCTCAGAATAGAGGCAACTTTGAGAAAGGAGCCAGTGCTGCACACATTACAACACACTGTGTAGGGGCCAGGACTAGATCAGCATTCCTCCTATAAAAGAAAGTAAACATCAGACCAGGAGTCATACAGCTAGAGCTCTGGAGTCATACAGCTGGAGCTCTGGTGCCAAGGACAGTTCTGTAGCACAGACACCTCTGTCCTCTGATGTCACAGAATGTACTGAACCAGAGCTTAGTGCATATCCAAAAGAAGAAGAAAGGAAAAAAATCTTGGAAGATTTGTATTCATGATCAAATTGTATTTTCTGTAGTTTATAGGAATACCAGGTTTCTCCTCTCTTCTTCTGACAGAAAGAATAAAAATAGCTGTTGTGCTGCCAAAGAAAATGTGTATGCTTGGCTGAAGACTTGAGATTTAATTGCAATACTGATCAAAACACTGGATTAAGCACTCAACCTGAAACCAAACACTGGAATAAAGAGGAGGAAGATTTCCAACTTAATTTCATTACACAACACTGATACCTGAAGTGAGCAGAGAGCTTTAATCTCATAGTAATGTAACTTCTGCTTTGGGTAGCAACCACATCCCAGGTTACCACACCAAGTTACAAAACTCCTGAGCCAAAGGCACAATTATTCCTTCCCAAAAATCTCTTCATGTTCTGTTTGATTCCATCTTCCCAATTCACCACCTCTTCCAATAAGACCATCTGATCTAAGCATACTATAGCATACCTACTCCTAATTGCATTGCAAATTAAAAGAATTAACACTAGCCTAGGTCAGAATCTACTCTGTTAGTGGGCTAAAGGCTCATTTTTCACCACTGGGGGTCCATGCCAGGTCAAGAACGCACAGCACCAACAGATCAGTTACACTGCTGGTGCAAATTAGGTACAAATTAGAAGCATAGCTGCAGTGCAAGAACAAGCCCTCTCTTTCTCTACAAATGTATACCATACGAAAAATGAATGAACTCTTTTTAATTATAGAGCAACTGTGTATCTTTACTGTCTCGATGAAAACAAAATTCTGAGGAAATCTGATTGCTTACATATTAGATTTTTAGATAGCTCATCTTATAAATGTGCTTTTTTTAAAGAAATCATATTAAACACATGTTGCCCATTAGAACCAAATGAACTATCAGGAGTATTCCAGCTTTCTGGAATCTGGACAGTTGTCCCATATGCTAAAATGTTTGGAAGCACACAGGTAGAGAAGATACCTGGACTTTACTCCTTTTTTCTAGATGTCTTGCAAACACACGTCATTTACAAAGAGAAAATGGCCAATTCTTGTGCATGGTTGATTCCTGCAACACAGGAAATTGGAAACATACAGCTATAGATCATGTTAAACCTTGAGCTCTATGTCTTGTATATGAATTCTGAAAATTCAAATGCAGCTCTAACTAGACAACTAGGATCTTAAAATAATTATGCATTCTTGTGTCTCAAATATTTCATTTACTATAGGACCAGCAACTCACAAAACTGATAAATACTGGTATAAACAGCTGATAAGCCTCTGAGTACTCAGAGCATGTCCAGTATAATACAACTTCAAATTTGTATTCCTAAAACAGTCAACTGAAACAAGTTCAGTCCTGTCAAATTTTCTCATGCGCAAATGGCATGCTTAAATTCAGGAACACTCTTCTACTAGATAAGGCGCACAGTCAAGCCCAAACTGACTGCATGAAATAGTTTGATACTCCGAAAACTTTCTTTTTAAAGTTAGTTAGCATGCCATTTTATTTTTAAGCAGCTAACCTACAGTATACAGTGTAAAATCTCTACATAATGCCACAAAACCTAGAAATAGTGTTTGCTGATAACAAGGGGTAAATAAATATCATATGAACACTAAGATTACAAAAAGCACTTCTTAAAAAGCTGCATAGAACAAAGGAAGTGAGGAAACCTTCTCTACATATATTTTGAAAGATGCAAATGGTGTTGATTATTTTATCCCCATACTCAGACTGTCTACATGGGTTAAAGCTAGCAATAACACCAGTTCTAATCTTAAAGGCCCGTAGAGAGACATAAAACTTGACTGTTTGAGAAATCTAGTTGTAAAAGCACATCTGTGCAGCCAACACCATCACACGTCTGGAAAACAATCAATGTGGAAGAAGGATTTCCTTCTGAAGATTTCCTGCACAGTTCCAAGTCTTTTCAATACAGTAACTTCATATTTGTATGGATCATGTCTTAAATAATTTTCAGGCAATGTTTCAGGGAAGTCTTCCGCACAATGAAATATTTCTCAATGAATATATCACTTAATTTTTACATACCGCTCCACATGCTAGCTCATCTTCAATGAAACAAGTAACGGTACTCACCATTTAGTTATTTTCCTAGCGTAACAGCATTATAACCCCACCATTCCACTGGTAGCATATTTAGTTTAAATTGGACTTGCCTTTTTCACATGTATTTCACAAACCACCTATCACTGCTGTTTCAGACACGCTGTCAAGGGATTAGCGCATGTAGGCAAAACAGTTACAAAGTTAGGAATCTTAAAATATGTATATCTATATTAAAATTTTATTTCTCCCATCTTTAACTTTTTGTTTGTTTGGAGGTTTTGGGGGTTTTGTTTAGCTTGCTCATTTCACTGTGGATATTACTGTAAGAAAAGATGACTCTTAAAAGATAATGGACTTAGTGATACTTCCCATAGGAAAGAAACTAGCAGAAAATAGTGTCACATAACAGCCAACACCATGGTTACACTTGGGAAAGCTGGAGAGGGATTTCTCAAGGCATCAAAAGGACTCAGTTATCCTACAATACAGATTTCCAGGTTATCCTAACAGAGCTATTACAGCTTCCAGCAGTTAAAAGAGAATTTGCCAAGAGAATTCATGACCTTCATCAGAACACCCAGATTTCTAAAGTGTCCTAGTCTAATAGATATGGTCCACATTGTTAGTGATAGGAATTTGTCCAAGTGACTTTAACCCAAGATTAATAATCAGTTATTCAGAATCACCAATACACAGTAGCCAGCTATGCATTACAATCATTCTCCAATAAGAAAGAAAATGCCATCTTAATTCATAATTTGTAAGGATTAGGATTATTTTAAAACTGCCAATCAATCCAATTACTGATAACCTTAAAGCACTACAGATATTTCAAACTTTACCTTATCAGACAAAAGAGATTCCAGAAAAAATACAACTCAAAAAAAAGACAATCATTATTTTGCTGTCTTCAACTGAGAAAACTACTTGTACCCAGGGGTCTAACAAGTAAGCGTGTGGTGTAACTCAGAACTGAATTTTCTTTTAAACATTCTTCTACATTCACAGGTTAGTAGTCTAGCCATCGAGTCACCATTCATGCCAGCAGCCTGTCCATTAATTTAAAAAAGAATTACTCAAAGCTATACAGCAACCCAATGACACGAGCTGGTGAAGGATGGTAAGTATGACTAATACCACAGCTACTCTGCTGATGTATTTGGAAACAACTTGAAGACCAAACTGAGAGCTTGCCACGATACCAGACAGCTGCATGGAGAATACTATTTATTACTAATACTCATCATCTGGAAAAAGTATACACAGATACATAAATTCCCCAAACTGCAAATAAGCAAACAAAACCAGACACCATTTCCCAACTGGCAGTTAATTTGTCTGCATCAGTTTGCAGATTTGTCATTACTTGTTTTAGAAGTAAGTTTACAATGAAGTATGGTTATTTTAT
>Ga0181612_178362_pt1 | contig 15232 bp, 16 predicted proteins | sample HoacroProtozoa21_FD_119630 | JGI IMG/M metagenome (GOLD analysis project Ga0181612, IMG submission 119630) | Hoatzin crop microbial communities from Cojedes, Venezuel. Combined Assembly of Gp0051906, Gp0051904, Gp0051908 | reverse complement strand
CCCTTATGCATGTGCCATTCTACGTTAGTCTGGCAAAGATAATTTGAAATCGGTGCAAGCCAAAAACCTTTGTAACTATCTAACTTTCAATATTTTCAAAGAACTTTTATGATTTTTTAGTGGACAGCAATGAGCCAATAGAATAAAATGAATAACGCATGTGTGCCAGTAGAAGTTGTATCGTACAGCAGAAGCCGGGACTGTCCTACTTTATAATACAACTTGTTATCACTTTCTTGCGGAGCTATAATGTCAAAGTCCTGACCGCTAGCCGCCCTAAGAAACTCTGCGAATTCCAAATATAACCCGTTAATAATAATGAATTTTTCAATATCCTCGGGATTTGCAGTCAGACCTATAAATTGTCTATCATCAAATTTCGGAACCAAAGCATCTTAGAAACAAAGTTCTGCATTTTAATAAGAAAATGGTCCTCGGCCATTGGGATGGCGGCCAGTAAGTAGCTAATGAAAGATGGCCTATTGGCAGCCGATGAAATATTGAAATTCGGGAATTCAGTCAGATGAAAATAATCTGCCTTTAAAAATGTTCCATCATCATTCAACCCCAAGGCCTTGTCGCCATTGTAATCCAGCCTTTCTACCAACAAAGTACCTATAGAGTCTTTTTTGTAAGAGTAATCAACAGTATCCTTTCCGAATTTAAAACTATACTTGAACTCTACAGGGTCGTTAGGATGCAAAGCACAAGCATAATTCTGCAAGTAAGTAGGTGGAACAAAAAATCTTGTTAGATGCCCAACAATATCAAAGATAGCCATCGAGAAATTGGATTTTCCAGCACCATTAGGGCCATAAATAATAGCATTCTTAATAACTCCATCTCTTACTGCAAATTCATTAAATTGATAGCCCTGAGGTCTTGACAAATCCCACGTTATCCAATACTTAAATCCTCTAAAATTCTTTACAGCAAACTTTGTTAGCATAACAATAAAATATTACATGTTTTCGCAAAGATAACATAATTTTATTATAGTCCGTAATAAAATTACGGAAAGCGAAGCGTTGTGTATTATTAACAGTAATGCCACAGCAAGAATTTCTAACAAGAAATTCCATAATAATTATTCTCGTCTAAAGGATTATCCCTTAAATCTTCAATTCGCTCATAGTTAAAATCAAAACAAGAATCACCATAATATCCGTTCCTTACACTTTCAACGAAATCAAGAATTGGAGTAATATCTTTATCAAATTTAATATTAATTGTATCCATTGCTTAAAAACAAATTTTTTCGTGTCTAGTTAATTCAATCTGATTTTTAATTGGATTTAAATCCATTGAGAAGCCACACTGGTCACAAACGAACATGTCACCATCTCTAATATTAGGGTTTATTTTAACATTTTTTGTATTTACACCGTCAATAGGGCCAACACGACCAAATATTTGATGTTTCTTATGACATTTGGGACACTCTAAATTAATTTTTATAGTCTTATCATTTTTCTGAGGCGGGATAAACTTCTCAGGGGCAAAATTCACAGCACCGCTGGCAATCACATTTCTGCATATAAAAGTATCCACTGTCCTAAAAACCTTGTATATAGTTGAACTAGAATATATAAGCCTCAAAATAGTATTAATTCTATATACAATCTGCGCCAAGTCTGGCTTATCATCAATTCTCTCAATTATCAAATATTCTTTAAGATCTTCTAATTTAAGCGAACGTCCATGACTCTTCCAATTCATGTGATTGCATAAAAACAACGCAACCTCTCGCGCCCGTTTAGACTTCATTACAGGCGTAACAGTCCTCCCAGAAGATGTAACAACCCAATCCTTAAATTTATAGTTTACTAACCATTTTTTCACTAGTTCTACTGCGAACTCAAGAGAGTTGTAAACGCCATAAATTTCTCCTGGAGATATTTGAGCGACCATTGCTGCATCGAAAGGGTTCAGTTTTCCATTCTTCTCAGCCTCCTGTCTCTTATTCTCAACCCATGCTCTATAATCGTATGCAGAAACAATTTGCCTCCCGATTCTTATCTGCGCATCTATTGGACCTAAACTCCCCGAATCAGTCATCATTATCCTATCCCCCGACATGGTTAAAATAGTTCCAGCACTTTTTGCCTCTCCTGCAATTACGAAGGAAACCTCATTAAATTTTCTATGGAAAAATCTGGCAATTTCTTCTGCCGTTTCACCACTTCCTCCCGGAGTTTCAAGGTATACATCTATACTAGATGCCGTGACATCTCTTAAAATATCTTGAATAATATAAAAATCTTCTTGATTTAATGCAACATCATCATTGCCATGTCTTGCCTTTGTCAAATCTGCAGAATATACAAAAAGATACCTCCCAGTAAGCCTATTGTAATCCGCAATCAACCCAGCTAACTCTTTTTGCATCTGAACCAGTGTAAGATGTTTATCTAAATATTCTTGTAAAATTCCAGCCATAGATTAATTATATTACAATCATACCTTACTTCAACCATTTTCGGTCATTATCTTCAAACCAATCTTCTATGGCTTGTTTAAATGACCATTTGAATTCATAACCGGAATTCTTTAGTTTCTCTCCGCATATATTTGTTGATATCATCAGCTTTTTAACCCTGGCTGGACATATTCCCATCGGAGCGCCCAACACGCCCAAAACAGCGGCAGATGGCATTAAAATCCAACTTGGCACAAGGAACACTTTTGATTTCAAGCCAGTAACATCTTTTATAGTATTAACTATCGTTTCAATCTTGTAAGCCGGCTCATAGGTACAGTTGTAGATTTCCACACCGCCTTGTTGTTTTGACAGTTCCCACAACATAAAACGAACTAGTTCCTTTACATAAATAGAAGCTTTAATAGTATCTTTTCTGCCGGGATAAGCAAACTTATGTCCTTTAATGCCCCAATACAAGCGAGTAAAATTGCCATTTTCTCCTTTTCCAAACACAACACCGGGCCTCACAATAGTTAATTGTCTATTTTTTTTATCCCTCGCTTGCCATATCATGTGAATCTTTTCAGCAACAAGTTTCGATATACCATACGCAGTATTAGGAGTGGGAAGTGTCGTTTCTCTCTTTTCTTCCTCAGCCGCTCCATAAGGAGCAATTGAAGATGTGAATACGATCTTTTTAATCCCCCACTTTTCAGCAAAAGCTGTCACATTCTCTGCACCTCTTATATTGGTTTCAAAGTAATCATAATCCGGGAATCCTGGAGTACGATGAACAGCAGCAAAGTTAAAAATAATGTCATCCTGAGTCGGAGTAAATGGAAGATTATCAATGGGCTTTCTAACATCACATTCCACCCATGTAGACTGTAAGGTTTGCCCATCCCTTAAAGGAGATTTATAATCTTTCACAGTTGGAAGTGGCATTCCTGGTTTAACAACATCCAAATCCCAAATTTTGGCTTCAGGTTCCACTTCCTTAATTAAATTCGTCAAATGAGTACCGATAAATCCAGTACCGCCGGTGATTATATAATTCATATTTACTCTGTATTAAATTTCTTGCTTATAAATTTCCGAATACTTCCTAACCATCAATGCGCCATTATAATTATTAACTACATCATTATAACCATTCTCCGCAATAGTATACCCAAGCTTGCTATCCTTAATCACATTTTTAATATTCTGCACAAAGTCATCAACCTCATCGCATAAAAAGCCATTTCCTCCATTAGAAATCACATCACTGCAGCCACGAACATTTCTTACCATACAAATTCGATGCAATCCCATTGCTTCCAAAAGAGAGACAGATAATCCTTCCCCGAATGAAGTTAATATGAACATAGTAGAGTTACCTACTATTGACAATGTCTCTTCTCTTGTTTTCCATCCAGTAATATTAATATTAGGAGAATTTAAAGCATCACGCATCTCTCCATCCCCGATCCAAACGAAGTCTATGTCAGGTAACTTCTGTGCTATTTCATTAAAAAACTCAGGACCTTTCTGGTGAATTATACGGCCGCTTGTGCATACAACCACCTTGCGAGAACTCAAATCCAAAGGGGTATCATATTTGGATAAAAAATTTAAGTCAACACCATTATTAACATATGTAGCATTTTTAGAAACCTTAAGTGCATCGTCGTATTCTCGTTTGCTACAAGCAATAGTCATTGAGCGTTTCTTTGCCGATATTCGTTCTATAGCAAAAAATATTTTCTTTTTGAATTTAGACAAGTCATCAGACAAAAATGAATATCCGTGAGGAGTATAAAACACTTTTGTTCTTTTACAAGGTATAACTATACGGCCAATGAATCCTGATGCAGAGGAATGCAAGTGTACGATATCAGGTTCTACCTTATTGAAAATCCTTCTTATTTCTAAATATGAAAAAGGGTTAACCAAGCTACCAATGGCCCCATGAAAATTTTTCACCCTTATCATGTAAACTCTGGAATCAAATAATGACTCTACATTCTCTGGTGTACCATTACGGACACCATAAGCGACATATACATCACATTCTGTCACTTGATATCTTGTTAGTTCTTGGATAAAACTCAATACGCCCGTTGCAAAAGGCTCTACGACATGTAGGATTTTCATAAAATATACAAAAATATTATAAACTATTTAATATCAAGACTATATCCATCAATATTTGATTTCTCTAGTAATACTTCGTTATTTCTTTCTGGATATTCCATAAGATCTTAAAACGATGACACCCTTATACCCCAAATAAGACATGAGACACGCTACGCGAGTTTTTTTTCGAGCATTTTTATCAAAAAGGACATTAGCTCTATATTTTCTAATATAGTTAAAGAGGTTTTGAATATACTCTTTTTCAATTGAAGGAATCTCTAAAAGGACATGAAAAGCAAAACTTTCTATCCTGCATTTAATAGCTTTTTGAATTTTTCGATTTACATTTGATAACTCATTTTCTAATTTCCGGATCACTTCTATACAAGAATAAAATTTAATAGGCTTAAAAGAGGATCCCTCTATACTATTTTTTCGCAAAAGATAGTAATAGCCACTATAACTGCTAGAAGCAACCCTATTACATTTCATAAAAATGCGATATGTTGTAGGAAGATCTTCATATAAAAGCCCAAAAGGATATCTAATTTCTTTATCAAACAAGGACATCCTATATAGTTTTCCCCATGCAGAAGTATCAAAATCTCTTTGATAGAACAATGAAAGTAAAGCTTGCTCTTTATTAAATATCTGCACTTGAAATTCTTTATTATTAACTTTATCTGGTATACTTCCTTCAAAAAAATTTACATTACGAACGACACTAACATCTGCCTGATTTTTTAAGGACAATTCATATAAATATTCTATATAATCATCTGCAATATAATCATCACTGTCAACGAATGCTATATATTCTCCTGACGCCTTGTCAATGGCAACATTTCTAGCATCCGAGAGTCCTCCATTTTGTTTGTGAATCACCTTGACTCTGTTGTCTATCATCATGTATTGGTCACAAATTTCACCACAACAGTCCGGACTTCCATCATCAACTAAGAAGACTTCAAGATTTTTATATGTCTGTCGCAGTATGCTATCAACACACCTTGACAGATATTGTTCCACATTATAGATAGGAACGACTACACTTATTAAGGGCTCGTTCATATTGTAATCTACAGAATTTCAAGATTGCTTGCGCCTTTGATATACAAAACTTCATCTGATATTTTTTGTCGCGATCTAACTCGCTTAACATTTCCCATAAAATCATACGCCACGAACGAACCTGACGACTGAATCCGGACCCTTTCGCTATTTTGGGCACACCATATTGCATAAATTTTCTCGCCGTTCACACTCCATTCCGCAACATATAAATTTCCGCGATGCTTTAATTTTGGGCGCATTGAACCATCCGGCAACATTTCTATAAGCGTTTTAAATGCATAATAGGATGGTTTTGGCGTTAAGTCTTCATGAATTATCCCAAAATGATGTTCCGTATTATTGGCCTCGACTTCACATGAGCGCAATTTGTACCAAAATACTCTATCAATCCCCACCGCAAAAGAGCAAATAAACAATCGACTCAATCTTCGAGCTTGCTCGTCATCAGAAAACACTCTGTTGGTTAGAGAGGAAAAACCTGTTTCTGTTAGCCATACAGGAAGCCCCTTCTTATATACATCTAACACTTTTTGTATATTAGACATATATTTTATTATATTCTCAGGAGTCCTAATCCAAGGATAATAATGCAAACCAAGAATGTCTAGTTTTGACATATCAATATTTGCTAGTAATAATTCCAAATATTCAGTATCTTCCATCTCAGCCAAACCACCGAGAATAATGTCACTTTCAGGCTGCATTGCCTTTAATAGGCGGTCCGTATTATTCAGCAGACGACCATACTCTGCAGCATTCGGTTTCGGCTTCCAAAAGCCACTCAAATTCTCTTCATTCCATATTTCCCATGAAGAGATTTTTGATGAATATCTAGACACAACGGTTTTGACATACTCATCCCATAACGATAGTTGTTCAGATGGCTTAGCACAGAAAGTGTTTGTATATCCTAAAATAGGCATTAGTTTAACACCATATTTTTCTGCACTATTAACAACATCATCCAATACGCTCATATCAAATTTACCCTTTTCCTTATTTTGGATATTTCTCCAATCAAAGTCGGCACGAATATATGAGATTCCTAATCCTTTAGCAATTGATAATTGACCATCCATTGAAGGCCAATCATTGACTGAGCCTTTTCTTGTAATATGAGCACATACACCATATTGTTCTCTAAGTGTATCAACGCCAGAGAAATATACAGGAACTTCTTCCCATTTCTGCTGACCACTTATTATCTGGGACATAGAAAGAGCTATTAAAGCTATTATACCTATTTTCTTCTTCATAATCAATCTGATTTTATTGTTTAGTTTATTTATCAATATAATTGTAAGAGTATCTCTATCAACAACTCACCTATTTATTAATAAATTTATTTTTCAGCCACAACCTTAACTTCATCGGCAGCACATGCTTGAGCCTTGCTTTTATTGATTGTCTATATGGTAAATGTTTCTTAAAATATTCCTCAACTGGCAAATCCTGTATTTCTTTATATACTTGATTGCGGACCTCAGGGACTCTCGTTGTAGGATGACAAAGATTTTGATTCTTTTGAACCGCCCATTCTAACTTACTTTCAATCCACTCAAAATTGTCACAAGCATTGTTCCAGGCTTTCTCTCCAGCTTCTGTATTTATAAGCACAAGGGACACTCCCTTTGTGGAATAGAATTCAGGATGAAATTTCTCCACACCCCAGTAATCAGCTAAAGTAATATCACCTACTCGTTTAGTTTGACAGTAACGGCAATCATAGCAGCTCTCTCGATAGGTGTGGCCATTTAGAAAATACATATAATACGCATCATCTTGACAATTCCCATACTTATACCTACGCTTATACTTATACTTATAGCCTAATCCCCACCCCCCTCTCTTATCCCTAAAATCATATTCCTTAATTTTTTCTTTCTTATGTCTAATGCTAAGAAGTTCTATTTGCTTGGCAAATAATAAAGGAGAAGGCACGCCATGACACACTATATCAACTAAGAGTAAATTAGGATTTTCTTTACCAATGAACGATCTTAATCCAGCAATCTGACAAGGGGTACCACTGTACAAAACATGATGTCCTTCTTTTAATAGTTCTCTCACCTCAGAATAAGTGTGCTCCGGGTCACTCTGTACATATTTAGAACTTAAAATAGCATCTAATTCATTTACTGTAGTTGCTTTTACGTGATGAGCCACAAGATTTTCATCAAATGCTACACCATAAACTATCCAGCCGTTCTTAATAGCCCATAAAGCAAGCCCAGCAAAAGCACCGCCGGATGCCGACTTGTAAAGAGTTTCATCATCTATTAATCTTGCAGCGAGCGTTCGCTTGACTTCATACTTCAATTTATTTGAAATATTTTGAGGGCATCTGCGAGCACACAGTCCGCAATCAACACATTTACTTTGGTCAATTTGTGCTACAATAAAACCTTCGCCGTCAACTTGCATAGATATGCTTGCATGAGGACAAATTTGTTCACACATTCTGCATCCAGTACATATCTCCGTTACTTTTTCCATAAATTTCATTTAAGCGCATTTCTTAGAAAAGCCAAGCCTTTAACTCTTTCTTCATTTAGAATAATATTCACATTACCATAATTAATCTCTGGCAGCTTACTATAAAATGATGGTTTCTTTAAATCCACAATATGACGATCCTCTAATTTTGTCAAAGTCAAAATACTCTGTATCCTGCCACCATATTCTGCCGGATAAAAACTTAGAAATTGTTTATTCAAATTTATACTAAATGCTGTACAATGAAACGAATCTGTTAAAACAAAATCAGCACAATCAATATAAGCGATGAAGTCTTCAACTTTTGGAATAAGTGCATATTCATCAGCGGGTCTAAGTCGTTTATCATATCTATTACAGAAACGCAGTAATTTTAATCCCCTTTCTTTGCAGAAATCTAGCGCAAACTGGTCAAAGTCTTTATTTGTGTTCAACTGATATAATAAGCAATAGTGGTCTTTAGGATTCTTTCTAGCTAATTTTCTCCATTCGTTCCCTGACAACTGTAGCGTAGGATCCAATACATGATACGCCTCATATCCCAAGTCATTGCAAATCTTTACAGCACTACTTTCCCTCACGGATATAAACGAATACTTTGATAACAATTTTTTTGTTTTTTCTTTTTCCCATTCATCCAACTCACTTTTCCCAAAACTGGCCGCATAAGAGATACATTTAGCACCTTCTGGGGCAAAATCCAAAAACATTGGTCCTAAAATTCCATTATTCCACCCCGAATTCCACGTTTGGTCAGAGCCAGTGCAATATATGTCTGCAGGGCAATCAATTTTCGTGAAATCTTGACTCTCAGAAACAACTCCTTTAATAATATCCAAATGTTTATCTATAAATTCCGGAAAAATCTTATCCTCCTTTATCCATGATGGTATCCACAGAAACGACTTAACACACCCCTTTAATCCTTGATTTTTAATTATAGATTTGGCGAGGGTAGATCTAGAACGCATATCCTCTCTCTTGAAGTCATAAAACTTTGGCGTTACTCCCAAAGACTCAAACACGACCTTCGTGGCATAGGCCTGAAGCGCCGAGCCATAATTTCTAACATTTTGTAAGGTAATTATGTTAATACACTTCATATTCTTGAGTTTTGCACACCTCTACATAAGCAACATATAAAAATGATTGCTTTCCTCTAATTTTCTATTGAATTCTTCTTATTTTATTTAAGACGCGATACATAAATAAACAGGCCCAACACATATTTTTTTTATAAAAAAAGAATAACAAAACATATTTCATAGGAACAATACCTATCAAAGATATAGTTGATACCATCCCAACGCACTGATCATATTCTTTACCTGTCTTTAGCGATTTAAGCAATTTATTTTTTTTTGAAAATGCCCAGCGACAGTTGGGATTATTTAACGCTTTACATAATGCTCCTAAAACATTTTCAAGCCAATAAGAAGTATATTCTTTTTTATGTTTAGATATATCTATGCCAAGGTCAAGTAAGGATAAACAAAACTTTTTATTTCCATAAAATATAGTGGAAAACACAGACTCATTAAACATTGTTGATGTAGAAAAGCCGTTTCTAATATAATGATTATAATAAATCCCACTATTTGACTGAAGTGTAGCCCCCGCAACCATACAACGCAACATGAAATCAAAGTCTTCTCCCCCAGAAGTGAATTTTACATCGAACTGAAGAGAATTAGATTGCAAGAATTTTTTACTATATAGTCCATCCCATACAGTGGAAAACGCCTGTGCCGCTAATAATTCCCAGAAATATTTTTTTATATCAGATGTATTATATTTTTGTTCTTCAAGTTTTCGCTCATTATCTTTGTATATGTTTCCATTATTAAAATAAACACGTCGAACTCCGAATTTTACAATATCCGAATGGGAAGATGTAATTAAGTTATAATTATCTTCTAACAAACCGGGAGCGAATTCATCATCATGGTCGGAAAAAGCAATATAGTCTCCTTCTGACAACGGCAATGCAACATTTCTAGCAGCACATATACCTTGATTTTTCTGATGAATGACTTTCACCCTCTTATCTTTAGAAGCGTACTCGTCACACCGTTCTGCGCTACCATCAGTAGAACCATCATCAACTAGTATTAATTCTATTTCTTTAAGGCTCTGATTGAGAATACTATCTACCGCAATAGATAGATATTTACCAGAATTATAAACTGGCATAATTACAGAGACCTTTATATCATTATTACTCATACTTTCCATAACGACCTATTATATAATGCCAAATGCCTCTAGCTATCATTATATTCTTTTCTTTTCTATTACTCTCATATTTATTAATCAGGAACCAATTGAATGTTAAATGTCTAAAGTACTGAACAAATTTATGATGTTTCTTTGCCACATACAACCCATTTCGGTATATGTAATAATACCTAATAGGAGTATGATTTACTAATTGTCTATCTTTTCCTAAAACATGAACTTTTTTGCTCTTGCCAACTTCATGTAATAAAATAATTTTATTAACTCGAACAATCCTCCATCCAGCTTCTCTCAGAGTATAACACAGGTCAAAGTCAACAGAATCAATAAATAGGGATTCATTATAACCTTTTACCTGTTTCCACAAATTTAATCTAAGCATAGATCCCGATGTGATACAACTTTCAACATCTTCGGCATCTTCTTTATACCCGGACATATAGTCTAATTCTCCAAAATTTCTATCTACGATTTTGCAAGTAATCATCCCTACGGATCCATCCAGAATATATCTCTTATATTCTTCCATCATGTTTGGAGGAGACACGGAATCTTGGTCTAAAGAGAGTAGCCAATCATATCCAAATCTAATTCCATATTCTGCCTCTTGATTTAAAGCCTTTGCAACTCCAAGATTTTCTTTATTTTGAATTATTACGACTGATTTAAATATCTCCAATAAATCCAAAATTTGTCCTATATTTTCGGAGCAGTTATCAACAATGACAACGCCGTCCACTTGAGTCATTACTGATTTAACATTTTCATCAAGCCTACTCAAGTCTGGATTATAAGTTATTATTCCAGCTAGAATCTTCATATCTTTTTCCTCACACAATACCTAAAACATAATACTCTCATAAGGGATTAATTTATACACACTATTTTGACTTATAACCGTTTCAAATGAAACAAAAATTTTGTATAACAAAAAAACATACACATAAATGTAGTATAACGGTTTTATAGAATTACTGCTCAATTTGCTAATATCATCAAATATAAATGATCCCAGTAAAAAAATAGGAGCCATAAAGTATATCCTTATTCTCATAGATAAGTCTGCTAGAGGCAAAAAAACTAATTTCGCGGCTAAATAAAGGAATGCCAGGTTCAACAACGAAGAACGGAATTTGCTCATTCTAAAACTTTTAAAAGTATGTTTAAAATGCGAAACTATTAAAATTAAAGAGAGCACAAAAATGTCCATTACTTCGATCATTTTCGTTTTCAATTCCATCTGTTCCTGACGATTCTGATACTCTTCTGACATCTTTATAACATATTCAATACCAGAACTTTCAAGAATCGGAGACAAGTAGATTTCCGACAACTTAGAAACAAATATTAAAACGATGTAAAGTATAAGGTATACATAGAAAGGAAAGACCTTAGATGGAGCGAATAGATAAATAATTCCGACAATACATGTTGGATGGAAGAAAATCATTCCTAGTATAATACATAACAAAGCACGAATTTTATTATCCCTAAGGTAGAACGACAGAACAATCAAGCCAATCGCTGCCCCTTGGCGGCCTTGTTCCATCAGTCCTGAAAAAAACAGAAAAGCCATATAAAATAGCAGGAATGTATTCGGGTGTTTTGTACACTTCGTTACAACATAGCCAATAGTTATTAAGTTTACCACAGTACTCAAGAAAACGACAAATTCATATCCACATAAATTTATTAATAATTTGTAGCCAAATGGCCAAGAGACAAATTGCATTCCTGTCTCTACATCATTCTTATATGAGATGTAGTCCCCTCCACACTCTCGAGTTCCCACGACCGCAATCAGAACAACCACGCAAAACCAGAAAAGGTTTTTCCGTGTCCGCGTGGGAACATGGGACTCTAATAAAGCACATATGGCTATTATTGTAAATAAAAATATATAGATAAACATTATATTATTCTTTTTTCACAATATCTGTTCGTCATGAAGTCTTTCTACTTTTCGCAACAACAATACGCATATGTTTAAAAGCACAAAGATTCAAACTATAATTTTATTGAACTATTTCTCCTAAAAATACTTCTAAAGAACATGAATACGACTCTGTATATGCGCTTTAGAAATGGATATTTAGCGATAAAGAAGAGAGCATTCATCTTCGACTGAAGTCTTGATGTACCATAAAAAGCTTTGGCTTCTTGCACCATTTCAATATCATTAGAAAGAATAGCATAGTTTAAATTTTCATCATAGAAGTGCTTGCAAATTTTCCTATTTACAATAGCTTTTCTATCCTCTGTTACATATATGTCTGTTAGCAAGAGTTTAGCCTTAAATATACTACAAGCCCTGTTGTACAGTTTTTTTATTGACTTCGAATGGGAAGCACTTTCTGAAATTATACGATAGGTGGCGGTATTATCCTCATAAAAACAATGAGGTTTAGTTTGTGAAAGATAAAAAGTAAAATCAACAAAAGAACCGTCCATACTTGCTATTTGGGGTCTTGCATCATACAAAGTTTTTCGAATAACCCATGTCATTGGAGCAACATAACCTGATTTTAAAATCCATTGTTCTATTGTATACTCATGAGGGTATTTTTCTGGTTGCGTGTGAAATAGATCATAATACTCTTTTCCTGTTATTTCATTTTTTATAGAGAACTCAGTATATGACATCCCACATTCTGGATGACTCTCCATATAATCAATTTGTTTTTGCAATTTATATGGGTCAGTCCAATAATCATCACCTTCACAAATTGCGAAATATCTTCCAGAACATGCCTCATTCATTATTTTCCGCATAGAGCCATCACGTTTTGAATATAGATTTTCTGTTTCAAATATAGGTTTGATGATATCTGGATATTTATCTGCATATTCTTTTATTATAGCAGCAGTACCGTCTGTCGATGCATCATCATGTACAATCGCCTCAAACCGAAAATTCGTTTTCTGCATTACGAAACCTTCCAGACATTGGCGAATATATTTTTCATGATTATACACCATACACCTAATCGAAACTATTACAGGGCAGTCATCTTTTATTTTTTCCATGTATTTATCAATTTTATCTCAGCAAAACTTAAAGTCACATTTAAAAGAAAGGTTTCATTATTAGACCACACCACTCTTAATCTAAAAATATCACATCACTATAATGTGGTTTTCTCTTGTCTTCCGGAGGAAGCTGCATGTAATCACCATAACGCCGAGTTAAATAGGCATCTGCATTATTAGGACCTTTAAATACAGTATCCTCAAATACATACTCAGCAAGAGGGAACATCTCATCTTTATAGAAACAACTATGCGTGCCAGCATATATGTCACGTGTGTCCAAATTAGAATTTTCCGATAAGATTTGAGACTTTTGAAGATCATTTAATTCTTTATTGAGGAGATTCATCTTAAGGTTATATTCATCTTCTTTTATAAGTCCGTGTACATGCTTTCTTTCCAAGTACTTTAGATGCTCTTTATCTCTAAAAGTCTGCAGTTCGTAAGCCTTAATGCTTGTGAGTTTATACAAGTCTATACTGATACCGTGGTGTGCATAAACACCATCTTGCGGAAACAAGTCACATTTCGTCTCCGAACGTAAATCCTTTACATGAGCCCATGCATGGAAATATAAAGGTTCGGATTTAGCATCCTCCAAGAACATAGTCTTTGGCAAAGATTCACGGAGAGATTCTATTGCAACATCATAGGTGTCTTCAAAGAGGTGAAAATCAAAATCATCATCCCAAGGGATAAAGCCCTTATGTCTAACTGCTCCAAGTAATGTTCCTACGGTAATGATGTAGGGTATATCATTATCGTCAAAGACTTTTCTAATTGCCTTTGCCATCTCCAACAATCTCTGTTGAACTTTTTTTATTCCATTTTCGTCGTACATAATATAGATGTAGGATTTATTATAATGTTTAAGTTATTTTATATACTTGCTCGGGGTTAAGAATGTCAAAGCAATAGACCTAGAAAATTCCTCAATCGCGGATGAAATATGAACATTCTTTTTAATCTTCGATATTATGCTAGATCCCATTGACAATCCGCTTGAGAAATAGTTGTCGCTAGGATCTGAACTAAAGCCATCAAACCCAGCAATAGTTATTTTGTTTACCCCTACTATTCTCAGAAGCTTTATCAGCATTAACGTTGGATCATCAGAGACTAATATATTGTCATTTAAATATGAAGAGTAATTTACATGTATCGTATTCTCAAGGACCTTATGAAGATTTGAAGTTTTAATATACCTATCTACATTTTCCGGTTTTTCAGGTGTCAAGCGTTTCTCATTGTTAATAAACAGGTAATTGTACTTGAAGAAAGGTGCCGACCTATTCACGCCGAACACAATTGGATTATTATTAGCCACATAGTCACTTATTAACTTCTTATGGGTCTCTAAAGTACGACCTGGAGCTAAAATCAAAATCTCACGTCCTGCGACCTCATCTGCCAAGTGTCGAACACTCTCACTATCATCTATCCAATTCGATTGAAAATCTCTATAGTAAGCATCGGCCTTATCCACAGAAAAGGAAAGTTTATCTTCTGGTGATATTGTCTTTAATATCTCATGCATAGACTTTACTGACAGTGTATTCTTATCAGCAAAAAAAGACGCATAATTGGGATGGCAATTGTGAATTGAAGACAAATAGAAGGGGAAAGAATATCCCCAGAAACTGGTTGCAAATATAGGTTTTAAGCACTCGTCAAAAACCTCAAGTATTGGTTCAATGTCATATGCAGAATCGTAGTTACAATTCAGATATCTTGCAAAGAGTTCAATATTGAGGTTTCCTGCCCCTCTTCCCATTCCAAATACAGTTGCATCCAACAATATATCGTGGGTAAGATTCTGCTCTACAATATATTTAGCATTGCTATATGCTTGCT
>Ga0181612_111419_pt1 | contig 15232 bp, 7 predicted proteins | sample HoacroProtozoa21_FD_119630 | JGI IMG/M metagenome (GOLD analysis project Ga0181612, IMG submission 119630) | Hoatzin crop microbial communities from Cojedes, Venezuel. Combined Assembly of Gp0051906, Gp0051904, Gp0051908 | reverse complement strand
GGATGGGGCTTTGAGCAACCTGGTCTGGTGGAAGGTGTCCCTGCCCATGGCAGGGGTTTGGAACTAGATGGTGTATAAGGTCCCTTCCAGCCAAAACCATTCTATGATTCTATACAATTTGAGTGGCCTTTTTTTCCCGTCTATTCCTTCTCAAAGTACTGTCACCTTCTAGCATAACCTTGATAATATTTAGGCTTTTTTAATAAGAGAAAATTCTCACATTTCAATTAGTAATTCAAATTTATCTTGTAGGGGGATCCTGGTGGGATTATGGGACCGCCTGGACATCCAGGTCCAAAAGGTGATATGGGGCCTCCTGGAACAGGTCTACCTGGAACACCGGTAAATCCATAATCTGAAAAGGCTTTTATGACTTTATTTCTTGTAAGGAAAACTGTTCAAGAACTCTAACTGTGCAATGAAAAAAATAGAAGTAATTTTTCAGATGTCATTTCCAAGTTCAAATATATGTTATAGTGGTATTGCAAGTGCATTGAAATGTAGTCTACAGATCTGTATTGTTAATGCAAGGCTCACAAATGATCCTAGTGGCAGTGCTATTAAAAAGGAAGACATATGTAAATCTGTCGTAGTTTCTTTATAAAGGCTGACTAATTTTGACAATGAAGTTCAGCTAGTCACTTTGATTTGAAAACATAATTTCTTTTTTTCTGGGACTTTTTAGTTTGTTGTTTTGTTTTTTGGGTGTTTTTTTTTTCTCCAGGGTACCACTGGTAATCCTGGAAACCCAGGTCCAAGGGGGCCAAAGGTAAAAAATATACTATTTCTGTTTCTAAAAAAAGCATGATAACAGGCTAGTTTATATTTTCAGGCAGGTTGTAACTGAAAGCCTTGAACTCTTCTCAGGGAGAAAGAGGACTACCTGGTGTACAAGGAGCACCTGGGGAGATGGGCGCCCCTGGAATAGGCATTCAGGGATCACCAGTAAGTATACCAACACCCAGAATCTGGGCTTCTTACTGTGCATCACTGAGAAACAGCAACAAGTAAACAAAGAATAGTGAAAAGCCATGCCATGAACTCCCTTCTGACTTGACTCCCAACTCAGCATCTTTTCCCTTTATCCAGACCCACAAAGATCTAGTGCTAAGGGAGGAACTGAAGCCTTGGAGAACTGAAAGACCCAATGGCTACTTTATGGATGCGCTTCCTAGTAGTGGTGTTGAGACATCTTCAGACTGTGTCTGTTTCTAAGCAACAACTGTTTGCAGTCCTCGGCAAAATCCAGCCTGAGTACTGGTACAAGAGGAGAGGTATACTCAGCATTCTAGATTATGGCATTTTGAAACTTATGCTGGTACTGGAAAAGGCAAAGACACATGGAAGAATTGTGGAAGGCTTTGTATCAGCTCCCAGTTTTTGCATTTGTGATGACTGCTAATTACAAGCTTAAGCCTACTGCTTATACATGAGAACCTTACAATGTCAGGTACTATGCCAGAAAATAGTAAAATTCTGACTTTGAACAGCTTCCCACATGCATCTCTGTGCAGTTTAAGTTCAAGCATGGAGCAAGTTGATGCAGTGTCTAGAGCATTCATGCTAAATAGCTGTTGTATAGCAATAACTGTTTCAGCTATTCAGCTTGTTTCCCAGGATTCTTTCTTTCTGTTGGCTTGAAAGAAATACATCTGCAGTACCTTCAGAGTGTTCAGTAAAAAATTGATGTTATAGATGATACACGTTGTTCCTTGAGCTCTACCATGGTTAATAGGCCAATATCTCAGGTATAGACCAATACAGTTGGCTGATACATTATAGTTTATCAACAGCACTCAGACATAGAGAGAAAATGTTTGAGAAAGGTTACTAGAGATTCATTTTGAGATCTTAATCCAAGATAATAATCCTTAAAAATAACTTATTCAGTTAAAATATTTTCAAATCTCAATTTCAGAAGTGACACATTTATATTTAAATAATCTAATTTGCTTTCATTCAGCTGAATATCAGCTTTTCTTACGAATCTTCTACCTAAATACCAAGTTTCACCACAGACCGTTATTCTTTGGCATTACTTGCCCTTAAAAATGGGCCTCAGCAATTTCTTGAATTTTCTAATTTTAGCAAAATTAGATTTGGGTTTAAAGCCACGCCTTAAAGCAAGTATTTCTTGCAATACAAGCTGCACCAATATCCCATATTCAGTATTTTTTGACGAACTTCATCTCGCTTGTCTCAAAAAGTATAACTACTGATTATTCAGAGTTTTCTTGCAGGGTCCTATAGGTCCAACTGGATCCACAGGTGTGCAGGTAGGGTATAAGTTTTCTCTTTAATATAAAAGCCGTTAATTTAGTTTTATGAAGTTTACAGTAAAAGAAAACATTCTTAAATCCTAAATGACCTTTCCTGCACTTAGGGGCCTAGGGGACCCCCAGGATTACCAGGAACTCCAGGTACCCCTGGTATTAATGTAAGTGACAGTTCTCTGTATATACAACAAAAAGTAATGTGTCCCTTGTCAATGATTTGAGGTCACCAAATGTTACATTTGTTTCTAGGGCACTCCAGGAAGAGATGGAAAGCCAGGACTACCAGGCCCTCCAGGTGATCCTGTAAGTATATGTGGAAAGCTCATACATTTGCTTTGGTGCAAATATTTTAAATTTAAAGGAGATGAGAGAACCTAGCAAGCCTAGAAGTCCAACTGGTTAAATTAATTTAATCTTTCAATTATTATATCCTTTGCTTTTCTTTTTTTACTTGATTATATTGCAGTGTAATTTAAACTTATATTAACATGTACAGGAGAATTACCCTGTCTTCAGGTGTTACAGTTTCTATACTAGAGTTTCTGCCAAGCTATAACTTGGCATAGTGTTCTTCAGGCTCAGAAGAAGTTCTGTATAATGGAAATTTTCAGGAGTATACTTTGATTATTCCTGTTAAAATATTGAAGGAAATGTTTGGGGATTCCAAAGCTAATTTTGCTGTGCCACAGAAAGAAGACATTAATTTTTAATGAAATTCTGAGGTTAGTTAGTCTCTAATGCGATAAATTCCCTGTAGCACTAATGAGAAATTAAGTGGCTGAGTTTGAAAACAAAAACACTAAATAAATTCTGATCCTTCACCACACTTTAAGAGTTATCATCTCCTCTTGGGTATTACAGAAATGATTTGTATTTAAGAATGCTGTAGCTTTGCAGATCTTGTGAAGTCCAGCACTGCAAGATCGAAAAAGCCTGCACATGCCTCAGACCAAACTGTGCCCTTAAAGATAATTGAGTATTTTGCTTGGGAGTCAGGAGAACCCAACGTGCATATCTGCAAAGTTTGCAGAATGGCAAAACTTCAGTCGTTATTCCTGCTTCTGTCTGGACTCCCAACAATTACCTCAGAACTTTCAAAAAGCAAATTTCTCTTTAGAAACAAATGTTTACAGAGGCTTTTATGACAGCAAATGGAGCTTTCTGAATTACCTGAGTGGTTGTTGGAAAGCATTCCAGCAACAAAAATTACATCAACAAAAATCTGTGGATGGTTGGAAGAAACAAACCAAACACAGAGCCTAAAAATAAAAAAAAAGGTTGTTAAACTCATCTGTGATCCTATTGGTTTAATAGGATTTGATATTTCCTGAGAGATTTTAGTGAAACTCAGAGTTTTAAAAATGACAGTGAGATACAGTGATAGTAGTGTTTCTTTAAGACATATCAAAACAAAGGAAATAAAAATTACAAAACCTAATATTTGAATGGTGTTATGTTCTTTAACAAAGCCTCTGCTCCTTGCGAAGGCATGAATGTAGCCTTTTCTTGGAGTGAGTAGAGTATCTCAGTGGTCTCAGTCTGTTCATCTCTTTAACTAACAATTCTTCACGTACCTGAGCATGGGACAGACTCCTCAGATGCAGAGACTTGCTTTGTGTCTTATGACTGAGGTCCATCTCCAAGTGTCCAGCAATGCAAATCTAAGGCAAGATTCCCCAGAGTAGTCTGCAGACTGCTGGTGGCCTGTGAAGAATTCAGAAATGTTCCACAGCTGCTGTGGGAATGCATTAAGCAGTAAAATATATCGTGCTTTCAATTAAACATTTGATGGCACAGGTGCATGACAGTCCACAAGTAAGCCTGAGGATTAACAGCAAGGAGCTTATCAAGGGGTACACTAGCCCCACAACCACACAAAGATTTAATCTCGGAGAGAAGAGTCAGCTTGCTCCAGAGAAGAGCCTGGGAACTAGCTAGCGTGTATGCGCTGTTGATTATTGGGGACCAGGATGGTGATTCTGATGTGTTGGTTTCTTGGTTCCTGCACTAGCAAACTGGTCCAGCGCTTTGATATACGAGTATCGGTAGCTCCCCAAAGGCTAAAAATCAGTATATAAAAGCAGGTCTGTCACTGGCATTGAGTATGAAGGTAGAACTCAAGTCAGAGAGTCAGAAAGACTGAGATATAAAATGATCTTCAGTTAGGAATGGATATAAAAATAACAAGAAAAAGGCACTGTGAATACAGTTATTTGAAGAACTAGTAAAGTCTGTTATTTAATAATCAAGGAGCTCAAATTATAGACAGTGCAGAGAAAACGGAATAATTCAGTGGATTCTCACTGCCCACTGAAAAAAATCTACTTTTCAAAGAATACATAAAATGAATTTTGATCAATTTACTAGAAAAAAGAAGGAGTTAAAGAGGCTTTAGATACAACATGAAGGTCTGGTGTAATTCACCCAAAGAATGAAGCAAAACAGTCTCTGAATGATTAGCAGTTACCTTTGAATACTTTGAGAAAGGTGAGGCTTTTGAGACAGAGAGATGCTAACAGAAAACAGATTTTCATAAAAGGTGAACAGAAGAGGACATAGAGTATAATACGTCAGTTGGAAAAAGTTGAATTGCAAGCTATGAAATATTTTTTAAAAAAATACGTTCTAAGTACCAGTGATATGAATGATAAAGTGGAAACACAAAATGGCATCATTTTGTTAAGAACCAGTCATGGAATAAATCAGATTTACAGCTTTGGAGGATTAACTTTCTTGGGAAAGGCGAGGAAAGAGTCACATTGTGTATTTTGGCTTCAGTAAAACTTTGAGACTGTCCTCATGAGGTTTTTATAAGCACACAAAGAATGCTCTTGAAGTAATTTCCATATAGCTTATCAAAAACTGTGGATATGAGTCCCTGTCATCAGATTACTGTTAAACTTTGAAAGAGATTTCTCTCCCATACCCGGTTCTTGTCAGTGATTTAATTTGATTAGGATAAGTAGATATAAACTCGGCAGTTGGACTGGGAAAGATTGCTAGCTTTTTGAAGATATATTCAAAACTTAAAATTCAGAGACAGTCTGAAGTCAACAAGATTAAACTCAAGACAGATGAGCATAAAGTGCTTAATAAGAAAAAACAAAATCAGTAAATAGAATAGGTCTGGAAGGCACAGTGCACTGTAAACTGAATGTAAGCTAAAAATGTGATGCCGGTGTTAAACAGACAAGTCTAAATGATAAAGTTTACTAACAGGAGAATTGCTGCATTGAGCTCTCTTGAAACACTGTTCACTCAGGAGAGACTATTTTTAAAGGATGATGTAGCAAGCAAGAGTGAGTCCAGAAAATTAAGGCCATTTTAGCATTTTCAAAAGCCCGGCATATATCATAGAGTTGTTCGGAGTTCAGCGTAGGCAGCTGTGGCTCTCCGGTACGTGTGCAGTTGGGATGGACTTTCTGTAGGTACAGAGCAGACGAACTGTGTGGCACAAACACAGCAGGCTTGCTCTCCTGCCTGGTGTGCCCTTGCAGCTGGATGTTAGGACCCTTTCACACCGAGGGTTTAGAGGCCTATGCCAGAAGATAATATTGCAGCTAAAATAAGAGCATTAGAAAAGAGGAGAGACTGGGATTTGAACTTGTGTAGGCCAGCAGAAAGAGCAACAGGTGGTGTGGCAATAGCCTGCCTGTCTGTAAAATGTCACGAGGAGAAGGATGAGAAGTCAGGCCATGCAGGGATGTGATGGTTGTTTTTAAGGCTTGTTACAGGTTTTTTGAGAGCAGGTGATATTGTCTATGAACAGTTAACCATTGTGCAGAGGATCGGATTCATACCTTACATATTTATGTCCTTAAGTTGTGTTAGGTGGCTATGTCCCACCCTAGAAAACTTCTCAGTGTGCTTTCAGAGGTGGTGAGGCTACATTGTAGATGCTGTACTCCTGATTACACTTACAGTTAAGTATGTTCAGCAGTGCTTCTCTTGAGCTGGCATTTGACACCCGTTGCTACCAACTGACAGTTTTTCTAATAAGCTATATAAGTGCTTACATTTTATTTTTCTTCTTAAAGGTGGAAATTATTGACACAGACTGAACAAAAACAGTAACAAAATTTGAATGTGTCTAATTTTATAGTATGCCATGGGCTATTTTTGCTTTAGCAATTGTAAGAAGAAGAAATGAGCACTGGTAATTGAAGAGTCGGTTTGTGAGTGAAGATAATGATAGCCGGTTCAATCAGTTCTACAGGGAGTCTTTAAATATGAGTTTAATGGTGGTGCTTGGAAATCTGAGGTATATTGCAGTATAGTGTAAACCTATTGATTGAGCTTTAAATAGCTTAGCTTTAGTATTGGTAGCAATGTAGCGATGGCACCGCAGAGTTTTGCACTAATTCTTAATGTTTAAAGGCAGGACAAAATACTATACATGTTGCTTATGTTGCTGTAGCTGGATTGTTTGCAGTACCTGAGCTAGTTTATTCAAGTTAGCTTTGGCATCTCCACAATTCATGCTACAGTTCACAGTAGAGTCAAAACCTAGGAGAGAGCAGAAGGAAAACAACTGAAGATAATCAGGTGAGAATAGTCTGTGAGAATTTCCAATAGTGATGAGTTGTTGCTGGTATGCTACAAAACCAACAAGATATTATTATTACTATTATTATTTTAAAGTGAAACTTACTATGTTCTGGAGTTCTGCTGTTGTCATGGTTAAAGCAACTTCATCGAAGTTGTAACAAAGAATTACGTTGTTAGTTTGGATAGACAGCAATATTTAACACTTAAAAACTGTTTCCCACCCTGATTTTTCTTTTGAGTTTTCATTAAAAAATAGCTTCAATCAATATATATGTAATCAGCTATGTGTGTAACAATATAAACTTCAGAAGCAGTGAGAACCCAACAGAATCAGTAGTGTTGTGTAAAATATTAATTTCAGCTGCCTGTTGTAATTTCAGATTGCACTGCCACTTGTGGGAGACATGGGTGCTATACTGAAGGTAAAAATTTTCAGAGATTAGATCTTTTTGTTTACTATAGACATGCTTTTTAAACCAAAATATGCACTTGAAAGTTTCTGTAGGTTTACTTCTGACCCACTTAGCTAGCCTAAAATAGTTTTGAGATTTTTGTTGATTTTTTTTTAATATCCAACAAATGTATTTTATAGGAACTTTGCAAAATTTCATGTGAACAATATGTGAGGTGGTAGCCAGTAAATACCCCTTGAGTATGTCCAGTCCATTGTATGAGTTGCTACAAGTACACTCCATTCTTCACTTTACTTTGTAGCACTGATATTGGTAATACACCAGATGGTGAAAATAGTCTAGAATTTCTAAGGTATTATTTTGCAAAATAATAAAATTTGAAGTGATCTGCCGTATTCCAAAATGAAAAGTGTACTCAGAAGGATTTCTGTATGAAAGCACATATCATTTCTGAGGAGAGAGATTATCCCATTCTATTGTCCTTTATTTATACATGTACTTAGGGTTTATTGACTTTTTCATTACCAAATTTTATTTCTTTTACATCTGTCTTTGGGCTTTTCCCTGATTCTTTCTGTTTGTAGTTGTATTATCTTTCTCCGTTACGTGCTCTTCTACCTCTGTGTCATTTCTCTCTCTTAGTGATTCTTTATGCTTCACTCTTCATTTCTCTGTGTTTTGTGGTTAGCACTTCTGTAAGACTGTAATTTAGCTGGAAAACGCTTCTCTCAACAAAGCAGGAATCTTTTACTTTAAAACAACTGTAGGTTTGAAGCTGGTGAGAGTAACAGGTAGCTTCTATCTCTACCTAATCCTTCAAGCAGGAAGGTCTGCTCAAACCTAAACACGAGTGTGTCTGGGACTATCCAAAATGAAGGCATTTATGAGTCCTCTCAAAATGAAGCTAAAAATTTGTTAGCGTGGTTTGAGTAGAGTGTGCGAGAGATGGGGAGGGAAACAAGGAAGGATATCTGAATACTTTGTGTAGCAGAAAGAAGGGACTGCAGAGAAGGCTTTGGGGTAAAATGAAGGGATGGTCACAGAGGTGGGAAGGAAGTGGTCTGCATAGATCAGACCTTCTGCCCATGCCACAAAATGGTTATTCATCACTTTGCTTTGTGTCTGTTCCTCAGGGTGATCCCGGCACAAGAGGTCCTCCAGGCATCCCTGGGAGAGAAGGGCCGAAGGTAAGTTTTGAAGAGCATCCTTTACGTTGCTTTGCTGCTTGTTAAAAGGCCAGACTCTTACCTCTGACAGTCTTGACGTTTTTGTCTGATCCCTATCCCTGTAGCATCTGAGCAGCTTAAAGCTTGAAACGTTTTTTACGGTTCAGCCCTTCTCCTGTGTCAGTTTGCCTTTCCTCAGGATAACGAGCAAAAAAGCCCGAGCTGAGTCCCAAGCCAGGATAGCTCTTCTGTATCTTGTGTCCGTTAAAGCTAGCTCAGATTTGGCTGTCCAGTAGTGCATTGCCATCTGTAGGCTGCTTTTAGGTGAGTCAGTCGCGCAATAATCCCATGGTGAAGACGGACACTCCCCATATCTCCCTCAAGTGTGCAACAGCCAGACCGCTCTGTACCTTTGCACTGTGTTCCCCTGGGAGTAACGCAGCCATTTCACTGGGACTTGAAGTTTTACTGACATCCATCAAACTTATTCACTGTAACTGGATCAAATTCCATGTGGTTTAGCATACAGGTATCTCCTGTAGTTGAGCCTAATTCCATGAAAGTGTACTCCCTCTATTTGGGCAAGCATTTAAGCTCTTTGGTATTAGTAGGATGTCTCTATCAGGCCTTTTGGCTAGTTTGCCTACTAGGTAAAAACCACTCGTTTCCTTTCACCTCAGTGGGAGGCACATTTTAAAGATTTCAGGTTGTATTGAGCCTTTTTTTCTGTTTTAGGCACTATCGCTGTAAGGGCTTCACACTAGCATATATTAAATGTGGTCGTAAAATACCCTGCAGAGCATGAAATGCATTGTTCTCTAATAGAAAGTATTTGTCTGAATGTTATATTTTCATAGGGAACCAAAGGTGAACGTGGATTTCCTGGGCTTGCTGGAGAGAAGGGCGATGAGGTAAAATTACTTCAATTCTATAGCAGTTACATTCTTATCTGAACCTGAATAAAGATCTAGATGGAGAATGAAATGCACAGAATGTTATTCAATTCTTTAAAACTGCTGAGATAGTCATGTATTGCTATAAATAGTCCTCGGCTCTGACTTTTTTTCAACAAAATTAAATGCTATTATTCAATTAAATAACATCTATTTAATTTTTGTCTGAGGATTTTTGCTCATTTGTATATTTTAAAGCCTCACATACATTTCAATGTTTATTTTTAAGAGTATAGGATAGAGCAATGAATAGGCAAATGCCATGTGTTTTCAGAAAATACTTCATGTTTTATAATATATTTACTTTCATTGGGTTAGTTCCCCTTTAGAAGTCACTTTCAAAAAAATTCCATTAGGCAAGTGCTCTGATGGGTATGGTCATAGCAGCAATTACTATTAAGTCAAAACTGGAAAATGTTTGAAGAGATGGAGTGTAAAATAGTTACAGTATTTTGCATCATACACTGCATTCTTAGAGATATTTTTATGTCATTATGGAGAGGGAAGAAAAGCCACTTGACTTGTGGTGCCGAATCCAAAATAGCTGCTGTATCTTTCATTTTAAATTGAAATATTTGCAGTTAACAGTTCAAGAGCAGTCTCTGTCAAAAAGAAAAGGATGGAAAAATCACCAAAGCAGAGGTATTAAGTGATGAATCTGAGTAAATGAATGGATATCCTGGTGAGCTTAGCCAGCTGAAGGAGTTAAAATAAGTAGTCTGTTACAAAATTTTTAATGAACACTCTGAAATTCCAAAATAGTTAACTGGCACTGCTAAATAGGTGCTACTCTCTTGTAATTTTGGGAGTGCTGGCTACAAGAGAAAACACAACGAAAGTATGAAAGGAATTTAGAACTTATTGATTGAGGGTTTCGTAATTCTTTATGAGCGCTTTACATTTCTTTGGCACTAAGACCATAATATAGTAAGAATTTTCCAGCAGTAGTAGAATGAGAATAATTTAAAAGAACATATGTGTTCCTCAGGATCCTTGGCTTCCAAAAGTAAACAGTTACATGAGGAAAAACAAAATATAGCAGAAGCATTAGATATTTATTCCTGCTACTGCTTTGCCCCAGAATTTAGCAGATTGTCAGACTAACGTATCATGCTTATTTTTCCTCTTGTTTTTACAGGATCTATAGAGCTCATTATATTTTTGCTTCTTAAAAGCAAGTGCCCCTGAGGTTCAATTTAGAACATATACCTTAAAATGATGGGGCAGCCATAAGCGAAGCCCAAGCAGAATTTTACTTCAAAAATAAATGGGGAAGTAATCCATCTTTTGTGTGCCCTATAGGGTACCTCTGCAATTCTACCCTAGCAGTCTGAGGCATTAGCCAAACAGTTTCACCAATTCAGATGCTATTTAACTGCTGTGAATCAAGTGAGGTATTAGAGGCAATTAAGAAGATAATAAGGGAAAGGCAAGATTAGAACTGGCAGTTAGGTTTTTTAAAAGGACTCCAGAGTAAATTAATTGTAAATATTTTTGTTGATTCAGTAGGGTGCTGTGCTGTGTTAGTAAGTTAGATATTCACATGGTTCTTCACTGTTTGGAAGCTGGTTAGCTGCCTTAGCTCTGATGTTGTCAGTGTTTGGCAGCAACTTTTGATTATGACATTATGAGAGTGCAAGCGAATTTATTTTCAGAAACACATATGAAAGAGTTTATGAAGTTTAAAAGTAACTTTTTTTACAAATTTACAAATTGTAAAAGAATGCATTTATTTTCGTTTTTATGATTTGGTTAGCATAGGAATGGGAAGAGAAGCTGAGAAGCGCATCCAAGGCACTTTGAAATATACTCATTAACTTCCATGTGCTTTCCAATAGCCTTTTAATCTTTGTTGATGCTTAGTTCTCTTCCTTTTTCAAGCATTCCTTTTTTTAGGGGAGGGTTTTTCTAATGTCAGTCATAACAACTACAGAAAATGTTCCTTTGGCTTCGTATTCATTTTCCAGGTGACTGTACCATCACTAAGTAATTCAAAATGAGCAGAGAACACATTAGCAGTTGGGTTGCCACTCTGAAAAGCTGCAGAGGTAGATCAATGTCCTCTGTGTGCAGGAGTAAGAAAGTGAAATCAATGTCACACTGCATCTCCACATCTTTCTTGATTTATTTCTGTCTGAAGCTTTTTTGCAGTCTCTCCCTCCAAGCCCATGTTTTGGGGCTCCTGGCCTCTGGTTTTCTAGACCACCCCTTAGCCATGCTTGCTTAAACACTGCATTTACCATGAGAAATATGCCTTTTCTGAGGTGACTCCTCTTGTCGGAGGATGGGCACCCTGTGCAGACACAGTCAGTCACTGCTGGGAGGGACTTATTTCCCTTTGTGGATTATAGGGGGAGCCGAGAGCGATTAACTCTCATTAGTACATGACTTCTACATGTCTAAAATTGCAACTAAGCAGAGGAAAGTCTTCAGTGATGTGCAGGCTTGTCTCAAATCCTACCTGTGTCCACTGTAGTAAGTTGCACCACCTATAAGTTTAGTAAGTGGATACCAGAATCCATTGATTTGCAGGCAATTGAATAGAAGAAGAGCCAGAAAGTAGGTCATTAAACACTATGAAAAATGTGATATTACATTATCAAAAAAACAAAATCTATAAATCAGGTAGAAAGCATCATTGCATTTAGATAGCATCAGGTAACACTGAGAAGACTGAGTAGATGTCTTCTCACCAGCAAAAAATCCTTTTAGTGATAGAAAATAGAAAATTAATCTCTAAGGAAAAGCCAGCTGTCCTGCTCTTATCTGCACAGCTAAAGACAAAAAGATATACAGGACATAAGCTAACAATGTGAAAGGTTGAAGGACAAGTGTTGTTTATCAGTCAAGCAAGAAGTTGCCTCTAACCTTGTTCAATGATAATCTTTTCCCTGCATGGTGGGGTGTTTTTTTTTCGTTCTTAAAAATAGTGCCATCCTTTTAGATGAAAATGTACTTTAATATAGTTATAATACTGCTGGACATGCTGAATTATAAGCAGTTTAGAGGTATAAGTGGGAGAGGAAACAGACATATGCTCTTTTAATTTCCAGGGCCTTCAAGGTGCTCCTGGACTGCCAGGCGTACCAGGACCCAGTGGACCTTCTGTAAGTGTGTGGTGTATCCCCTGTGATCCCATCCGTCTCTGCAGATGTTGCTATAACTGTGCAGAAAAACTTCATATTCTTAGTTTCTTTTCCTTTCTTTTGGCTGTTAGGAGAGTAATAATAAAATCTTACCCGTACTGGCTCTAATAAAAGCAACTATGTTGTGAGTTGATGTTACTGAAAATACTGTCATTGTCTGGGCTCGAAGTTTATGTTACTTAAATGGGTTTGGAGTTTTGGCATTACTAGAGACTGTGAGGTTACGTGACTTATGATGTGCAAACTTGGAGTTAATTACGTATTTGTACCCTAGTTACAGTAATAATGTTAGTAATGAAAATGTAAAAATAATTCTAGCTAGGCATTCTGAAAACATTTAATGCCAAAACCAAGTAATCACTTTGCTTCGCAATAAAAAAAGTATGAAAATAAGCCCACAGGATTTACAGTTATTGAAAAATATATTTGTAAATGTTGGTATTTCTGGGAAAATGCCTCTTGGAAATTTTTTTAAATTTTATTTTCTGCATACTGGATGGGATCACATTAGTTAGTATGATCATTATTCATTCCTCGGTGGCTGACAGTACTAATGCTTCCCTTCTTTCAAAAATTGTAACAGATTTAGGAAGTTTAATGTAGAATATGCAAATTGGTATTTTAGCAGTAAAGCATGATTCTTAGCAGTATCAAGAGGTGCCACTTAAGGTCAGTGCATTAAGTCTGCCAAGGTGAAAATGCAACTGCAAACACAAGTTTTACCTGTCAAAGGGCTTATCAGAAGGACACAGCTGTTTTATCAAACAGAAGAGAAATATTTAAACCTGGAGGAGAAGCATAATTAGGTTTAAATGACCTTCAAAAAGCACAGGTTTTAAAATCTAAGCTGCAATATAAAAATACCGTGTTTCATTGTTTCTTAACTAATATAAACCGGTCCTGTGTTGTGCAGGGAGTCACAGGAAGACCCGGACATCCTGGTCCAGCAGGGTCAAAAGGCGAAAAGGTATTCCTTCTTTTCAGTCTTGATAAAGATCTGTGAATGTTTTGCAATCCCATTACACTCCTATGTTTTGGGGTTTTTTTAACATAAAGTGCAAACAAGACTCGATGTAGATTTTCAAATGATTTTTATTTGTGTCTTATTACAAGTACTTTCCCCAAACAATGCTGTACGTATGTGCTTGTATTTTGAAGCATAATCCTTGTGGTATATGTAAGTTGAAGAGAATGTTCTCTAAGTATGATATATTATGTAAAATTTAGGAAAGTGAAAATACATTTGTGAAATAGTATATGACTAGTTACTACATGCTCTCCTTCTCATTTTTGACCAGTATTTTAGTCAAAAGTAATTGCATACTTTAAAAGTGCATTACAAGCACTGAAAGTTATTGAGTATGTTATTCTGCAAAAATATATAAGATCCCTTTATACTTAATTTACACTGTTATAACACTGCTTTTTATCAGTGTTTGATGTGCTCTTTTATCAGGCACTCGATATTATCCATTATAACTAAGCAGCCAGATTCATTTCTTGGGCACCTCAGATCAGTCAAATACAGCAGACATAAACTTAGGTTGCTGCAAAATATTTCTGAGACAAGATCTCCATTTTGTTTGTGAATACACATTTCTGAAGTTTTTCTCAGCTTTAGCCTGGAGTTTTCCAGGCTTAACACTGCCTCACCAATGTATGTGATCCTGCTAATACTTTGCAAAGCCTTGACTCTGGTATGAATAAGCAAGGAAACTATTTTGTAAACCTCTGAAATTATTTCACTGTAAAAATTGATTGAGAGCTGAATCCTTGCAGACTAGAGTAGCAAAAATTTACCACACTTGCTTATGGAAGCTAATGCAAAACACCAGTCTGTGTTAGTTCCTTGTTTACAGTTCACACAAAGGTGGGAATGAGAAGCCACTGCTCTATAACTAGTGTCTCGTCGATCAAAAAGGCCAAAATTCAGATGGCTGAAAAGTGGTGAGGTAAACTGAAATATAGCCAGAGTAATTTCCTCACCCTTCCTTTATCTGTGGAACATGTTTGAGGAATGATCATATAATATGCTTTCTAAAGCACAGTATTTTTATTCCCCATAAAGTACTCCAAATCACTCTTTGGTGGCTGACAGTTTCTATCAATTAGCAGGACAATTTGGCAATTATCCTAGTACAAGCATTTAATTACAAGTATATATTTCTGGTGAGCTGGTTATTGCCATTGAACACTTAGCTTGACTTTTGCCACCTTAATAATTTCAAATTTGCAGCCTAGAGTGTCTGATTGACATATGTTTAATAAGATCCAACAAAGTCAGTGAAAAATTCTGGCAGACTTGTTCCAAATTATAGAGTGTTTTGAACTGAATCATAGTGATGAGATTTTGAAAAGATCTTGCTTGGGAAATTTGATGTTGAAACCTTTGCAACTCTATTTTTCAAAGAGCCCACCATTCTGCTCAGAAACTTTTTATTTTAATGTAAGCAATTCAGTGTACACCAGCAGAACAGACTACAAATACAGATAATCACAGATGAGTATTTTACAGTAAAATCCAAAAAGATATTCATTACACCTCTTAATAAAGAAGATCTCTATCTTTATTCAGTGTGTTTCTAAATAAACTGAACTTCTCAACCTGTAGCTCTTCTTTATTTACCTGTGAGTGATCAAACTTGACTTTTGCAAAATAATAAACAAAGGATAAAATTAAAGTTAACTTTTATCTGCCAGTTGCTTGGAAATTGATATTCACAATGCTTT
>Ga0181612_162571_pt1 | contig 15233 bp, 8 predicted proteins | sample HoacroProtozoa21_FD_119630 | JGI IMG/M metagenome (GOLD analysis project Ga0181612, IMG submission 119630) | Hoatzin crop microbial communities from Cojedes, Venezuel. Combined Assembly of Gp0051906, Gp0051904, Gp0051908 | reverse complement strand
GGGACAGGAAGGATCTGAAGATACAGTTTCCCGAGTCCCACGCCCGTCAAACACAGCTAATGAAGTGGCTGCGGGGGAACGAGGCTAAGAGCAAGTGGCAATATCATCCCATACAACAGGAAAAATGGAGCAGTCCAAAAGTAATGACCTAAACGGAGCTAATGAAGATGAGCTGCGGAGCACGGCGGGAAGATGCCTGAATGGTAATGATATTGCCTGAAGGGAGGTCTGGAGTAGAGGGAGATGGCTTACGAGAAAGAGAGATGGGTCTGGGGCACAAATTAGAGGGTATAAGAGGTTTTTACACCCATGACGGTGGGAGATGGAAAAGACAGATCTGGTTGTGGGGCTGATCACAAAGCGAGGCCTTCAGTGGGCAAACACATGGAGAAAAGCTTCTGCAGCAAAAGAAAGGGAGTCACTCCTGGGAACAAAAGATTACATCAAATGCAACTATGAAAACCTACCGTGACCTTTCTGTTCTCCTGTCTGTTCCTTTCTCTCCAATTTAAAAGCGGATCAGGAGGCACTGGAGTTGCTAAGAATCAGATGAAAATGGAAATGCCTTTTTTCCAACTAATTCTTTCTGGTTTTGGTGGATTTCTTAATATATTTTTAATAATAAACTTCTTTGAGATAAGATTTATTTAAAACTTTACAAAAGCCAAGCAACCTGCAAGGCTCCAAAATTACCCAAGTAAAAGGGAACCCTTTTTCAGATTGAGGAAAAGCCTGAAAAAGATATTTCATATAGTTTGAACGATTATGTAAAACAACTACATGAATACAGAAGTCACACAACTCTTCAGGGGAATTTTGCTGCTTTCCTTCGGCAGTGGTAAGAGGAGGGTCTCTGCTCCTGACAGATGCACTTCAAAATGGATTTTTACGCAGGACGAGAGCAGGAAGAGTTCCTTGGAGCTACTGAGCAGACAAGCTTCAAATGGTGTACGTCTGAGCCTCCAAGTCACTGTAAGCAATTTGCACCCTTTCATCTTTTCACAGCCTTAAATCCCTATTTCTGCCTGCTGCCTGGGGGCTCTCTAGGTATACAGCCTCCGGAACAGGAAATTCTTGAGGGAGTTGCAACCTGGTCGCAATGTCCCTTTTGGTCTTTTGTGGTCAGATGTGACAATAATTCAGAAAATGATACAGTATCATCAGGACTTCCCTCTATTCAAACACAGTAAATCCTATTCCTGGTACCAGGTACAGTCTGCATAACAACAGAACAGAAACATCCATAATGGTTTCTATTTCCTGACTTCAAGCAGAAAAAAACATGTCTCCCAAATCTTTTTTATTCTCAGTTTACAGTCATTTGCAGCTTAGTTATTCATGCTAGGCCAGACTGAATTATTTACCTTTTTCCATTAGTTTCTCTGGCTTTTTTTTTTAATAGTCTCACCTGAAATAATTAGAAAATAGCAGAGGAAAACTGTAAAAACAGTATTTAAAATTAAGTGAATTGAATTTATGCCTTGTTCTAGAATAGTATGTATTACTGTAACATGCAATTATATGGGAAAAAAATTCTAAACTCCCCCCAGGTTACAGATTGATTTCATAGTTGTTTTGTAAGCTATTGCTCTGCTTCCTAGGGTATCTCTCAGGCTCTGTTCAGCACGGAATCCATTATATACTACACACTCAGATAGATGAAAGGTATTATGGCAAGCTTAACTTTCCTTCTATTTAGTGAATAGCAATTTATAATTATTCCTTTTATGATGTTGAAGTTTGCTGGGCATATGCCTACCAACTCGTTTCCCTTTGTTACTGGAGGTGTTGCTTTTTAACAGCAGTTGTTCTAAGCATCTCAGATGGTAGATTTCAATGAGAGCTGTGAGCACAATGTTGCTGGTCACAGCTCTCATCTAGAGCTTTTCTTATGTGATTTACAGTCTGTAGTACCCTATTTATTGCCTGAGTTAAAGCGAAATCGTCAACACAAAGAGACGTCCACAAGGTGTTTTTGCTTGAAGCATGTGATCTCTATTCCTGACTGGGGAAGTCAATTGAGAACTAACACAGTACAAAGAAAAGGAAAGAAATGTAAAAGGGAGAGATGTTTGGAAGGAAACTGAAAAGGTACAGCCAAAAAAAAAATAGACGTTATCTTCATTTATATGTAACATTACTGAATGACTTCACTGTTTAAGAGACACATCCCCAGCAGATGTGAAGCAGCATAGCTTTTTATCACCAGAACATCACCTGATCGATCGCCAGTGATGGAAAATGAAAGGCAAACAAGCACAAACAGATATGCAGATAAAGACAGAACTTTGGTGAGCGTTAGCAAAGGCAAAAACTCTAGGCAGAGTCCTCCATTCTCTTTGTTTTTCCTTGTTCTACCTCTTCCCCACCTTCTGTGAATTACAGTCAGATTTCTATTTTAATCTCTCTATTATCAGCAGAAACTTCTGCAATTGTCAAGAGCCTATTTACTCCTCTCTTCCTTCTGTTCTTGTTGGTGTTCTTCAAAGTGCGTCTCCATGTGCCTGCTTTTCTACTGGATGTAAGCACTTCTTGGTCCCTGCAGTAGAAACGTTTTGCCATACTATACATGTCTTGGCCTTATTAAGAAATAAACTATTTTATCTGTTTTCACTCTTTCACTAACAATTATGAGTGGAGAAAAATGAACAGAACAGCTGTAGATGTGCAAGATTACATGTCCGAAAAACGCTGACATAATTATGCAGAGGTTTGGCATGCACAAAGAACGACTGAAAACACCAACTTCATGCAGTTCTCTACTACTGCTACGAATACCACCCAAAGCCAAAATAATTTCTTTGGGGAATAAAGGTCACAAGTTCATCAAGGTAAAGCAGATTTTAACTGTAAAATCTGGATTATTAGTTCTTGCTCTGGAATCCTGTCTCCAGACTGAGTTCAGTTACTTCTTCCTGTTAAACTCTTTTAAAGATGAGAAGGTATCTAAGAATCCCATACATCCCTTCATGAGAGGCAGAACTCTAAAATTATGCTGAGATTTCAAGGTATTTGAGAACATACTCCACATAGTGGCAAGAATGGAAGAACATAGTGATGAAAACATAGGAAGACTATTCCTAAAAAAACCTTTCATTCAAGGATTTAATATTATTCTACAAAGAAGGAAAGTACCATCACTTTACGTATTAAAAAAAATGAGGCAGAGAGGTGAGCAACATCCTCTCTTTGCGTGACCCAATCTTGCAAAAGTGCTTTACAGCAGAGCACTGCTGGAGCAACGACTGCGTTTACATGCTGAAAGTAGAAAAAGGTCTCTGTAAGGCGAGGGTGATATAATAGTGTGTGAGAAGTAAAAACCTTTTTGACTTTGATTGTATGTGACCGAGCTGTGCATTTCTGTTGGAATGCTAGCTGTTTTGACTGTGCTTTCTTATTTCAAACAAAGGATATCAACAGCTTTAGATTCCAATGCTTTGCCTTGGTCTGTGAACAAATAAATTGTCCTACACTTAGCACATTGAAAATTCATAGAATTTGTGAAAGCACAGGCTTAAGGCATGCTTCCCATTACTCACCACATATTTATACAAATACTCTTAGCCTGGTTACAGCTGTTGGCTGCACTCAGGTCAACAGCATCACATAATAACATTGAACTATATTAACTGCATAAATAAGAGATTTTAACAGTGGACACCGTTTGAAGAATGGGTCAGCAGCATCAAGTTAAGGGCAAAATTATCCCCAGATCTTCACAGTACATCTATATGTCTATACTCCAGCCTCCTGATGCACTCAGAAAAACCAGAAGTGCTATGCTGATACAAGTAATGAACAACTCTACCTTGAAAGCAGATCTGATTTTTTCCTTCCCAAAGAAAATAGCATTATTATTTTTTTTTTGAGAAAAACTGAATTTCCACTCATGTTTTTTGCTCTAAATACATTCTTCTGTGCTCATAGTATTGTACACATTATTAATTGTGAATGAGATACTCCAGGCAGCCTGGAATGATGTGAAATAACAGCTCTGAAGCTATAACTGAATTGTAGCTGTTCTAAGACAAATGTCCTACTATTTTCTACATCCCACCAAGAAGGCTGATTTAGAAGTGAGGCCCTTTTAAGGCCCTTGAGGCTCCTTTAAACCTGTCTTTTTCACTACTGAGAAAACTCCCGATTACAAAGCAGAATGTGGCACATCTCTGTTTTATTCATTGCCTAGTTTCAAGAAAGAAATAATAATTGACAATATTATCTCAAATACGTGTGCACAATCAGCCTGAGAATTTCTATCCAAATATTTTGCAATATAAAACACCATGCAGAGGGTGAAAAAGAAGAACTGCTCCTCAAATCAGACACTATGATTAACTCCATGATTCTGACCGGGCTGAAATTCATTGACTCCATTGACTTCAACTCAAAGCCTTCTTCAAAAGACAAGTTTTTTCTTCTTGCTGAAAAAAACCCTGTGGCATAACTAGAAATCTAAAGAGATTTTTCAATTCAACACAGACTTTGATTACAACTAGTACTGTGATTACAGAACCAAACTTCTTATTCTAAGGTAATCCACAAGAATAGTAAGTAACACTTATTGTGGTCCATATCTTATTCATCCACCATCATTTCAATATTAAAAGTATGTTCCTTGAGCATAAAATACAGGGAAAACAGTCCCAAGTTCTCTCTCTCATTCTCATTCATCAATGTTTAGCCTTCCTGAAACCAAATCTAGTGTGTCAGTGAACTACACAGCAGAGATCCTTTCCTTGATTTTGCTCTCCAGAGACTGAGCAACATATTCCTTATCTTTTTTTCCCAAAATACAACTTCTGCAGGGTGAGTATGGGCTTAGGAACCACTCAGCTGAGAGGCTGACTCACATGCCCCAGGAGACACCCTCAGAAGGAATGAGAGAGACAGATGTTTTCCTTCTTCAGTGTTAGCTTAATACTCTCCCATTCACAGGCTACAAACTGCAACCCTTCCTTACCTCTTTGTGTTCTGGGTAGGAATTTTAGCAGGCAGATCTAGCAGCCTGTTAGTTTGCGTCACTGTACTTTTAACTCTTTGACCTGCCTCCACCGTGCAGCCACAGGCTTTGAGCTGTGCTACTGGCATGTGCCAGATTCTTCATGAAGGATGAACAGGGTGAGCGAGAAATATGCTGGGCTTTGCCAAAGCCACACACGTCCGTTGTGGCTGCGAGACAAGAAGTGGATATGAAGTTTCATTTAGTAATGCCTCTGAAACTGATAAATGACACGATCTTTTACTCTTGTATTAAGGGATCTTATGGAAAAAAGTACAAAGTATGCAAGTAATTCCCTTTCCTTAGGGGTTGGAGGTCATTAACAGCTATTCTTGAAGTTGTAATACAGCTGTTTATGTTCACCCTCTGGCTAGCACCATTCTGGAGCTATTCTCAGTCCTTCAGCGCTAGTCATAATCCAATGCTTTAATGAATGAGGGGATGCTCTCATACCTAGGAAAGTAAGGTATCACGGGCAAGGCGGAGGTTGACACAGTTCATGCCAAACTGAGTTAAAGGAGACCCATGGAAATGTATTTTATCTTTACAGCTGAGCACAATCTGCTGAAGCAAGGGATAACATGTATTAATGAGCTAATCTGCTATTAAAATAACACCCTTAGTCTCTTCAGAAATTATGACCTCTTGCTTGTATAAGAACACATATCTGCTAAACATATAAAAGACATTTAACAATGGAATATAAAAAGCTTTTGACTTCAGAATGTGTAAACAGGACAACATGGCTTACACTTTCACAGGCATAATTTTGTACTTGAATTAATAGCAGGTTAAAATGGCATTACTTAGCTACCCATTTCTCTAATTTGCTCTCACAGACAAATACATGGCTAAATCTTATAAATCTTACAAAACTTACAATGGTTAATATTAAATTAGAGTCCTTTGAAAAATCTGTTCCAAAACCACATTTTACTAACAGCAATTTAGTAATTCACAAAGCTATACACATTCCAACCACTAACTCATTTAATAGATCAAGAGTAAATAACGTTCCCGTGTCTTGAGCAGGACTTTACATGTGAGACTGGAGACACATTCTAAAAGGTCAGAATACAGCTCTCGTGTAACAATACTACTCCTGTTAGGGAGGACAGAATACTTCCCCTCTTCCCAAATGAAAAGTTCCTTCCAAGAAAAACAAAACATTTTTTTTTCTGTCCTGAAAAGAAGTTCTCAAACAATGTTCTAGCACAATTTTCCACTGGATGATCAGTGGCATAATAGGAAAATTAGAGAACAGTGAAATGTATGCCTGTATTTATCTGCAAAGGATAATAAAGACTTGCAATGAAACAGAATTATATAATTAATTCAGACAAGTTTTAAATATAAAGTGTGATTACTTGCAAATACTCCTATCTTTTAAGTTTTTTTGTGCAGCATTTCTATAAGGTTTCTGAAATGCTTGAGAGTTTTCAGATTTGGGCCTTGATGGGCCTTGATTTAGAATGAGCGGCAGCGAGAGATAAAAGTCTGGGTGAAAGAAAGAAAAGATGCATCTTCTCTGCATTGAGTTTTGAAAACTGCTTTAGTGTCATGCAGCCCCTGTTTCCTGCCAACACCCCCTTGCCAAACCTTCACCCCTCCAAACACCCCACAACAACCGAAACATGCAACCAAAGAATAACCCTGTCTGTTGAAGCAGCTGTTTCCAGGATTGGACTTGTTCTGCCTGGGGATGCCAATACCACTTAGTAGTGATGATTTCGGTCTGGAACATGAGTACTGGGCTTCCGATTTGCCTGACAGACATCGGTTTCTCGAGCTCAGCTAACTCTGAATCAAGCCGAGTTCCAACACAGAATTTTAAAAATTGCCTCTTAATTACTGCAGTTATGCTAAGAATAGAGAAGAGCGGCAAAACATCATCGCTAATGAAAAGTCATTGAACTAGCAAGACAGATAGATGCTTTTTATTCAGCGACTTGAGATGCCAGAAGATTCTCTGATCTAGACATCTGGGAATTAAAATCTTCCCAAGCATAATTAAAGTGTTTGTCTGCCCTAACCTATAAAAGGTTTATCCACAATGCCAGTTATCATCTAATGAGAAAGGATATCTGCCAAAGAGAATACTAGTCTATTTTTCTCCTGTATCTTTGCAAAGATGATCATCACAAGTACTTGGAACAAACACAAATAATCAACCTCCTATTATTATAATTGTTTGGATAAAAGGGTTCCCGTTTAAGACTCATGATATAAATCAACAGTCTATTTATGCTGTTAGTTATCAGGTGTACAATTATGCACACTTATTCCCTTGAGTAATTGACCTTAGCCTTAAGTGGATGCCCTCTCCATCATGTTTACTTTGCTATTCTTTCTCAGCCTCTAAACAAAATACCAGATCTATAAATCAGCTACATTAAAATAGCTTCAGAATCATGCCAGGCTGTTTTTCAGCCTTTCTGCTCTTGAGACTGCCCAGTTAGCAGACTGCTGGGTGACACCCCCAGGACCATTCCATTTTACTCCATTTTGTCATTGCTGTGCCACCCTTTTTAATTGTCAGGGATGGGTGATTTTTAGGATAACCTGGCCAAGTCCCAGACGCAGTTTCTACAACAGGAGGTGTCATAGGCCTCCTGTGATTATCTAAAACAAGAGAACTTTATGATATACAGACAGGTCAGCTTTAATACAGCTAAGGTGGCAGAAAATCTGTTTTAGAAGACTAATCCACTAAATCTACACAAACCATACGTAGGCTTAAATAAGACACTATGCAGATGCATCGGTGTTTATGTAGGTGCACAGAGAGGGAGCAGGCAGGACTTACAAGGCTTACAAGTACGCAACGGCAGACAGCTCAATCACAGAAATGTTAAAAGCACAACAAAAATATTTTTATATACTAAAATACAGCACCTGACAGGTTGCATACCGGGCAAGATTAAAGGGAGCAGAATTTTTCCTACAACTGAAAAAATTAAAAATCCTTTGTAAAGTTTCACCATTCTGATACTTGGGCCAATGCCACATTCGGGACAACAGATCAGCCTGACAGCTGTTGGTTTGCCACAGTCAAGTTCTCAAAGTACTGGATAACCAGGCCGAAAAACTAAACCTTCTGACACGATAGGAGAGAAGATGCAATGTACTGAGGATAATACAGCCTCAAAAAGGAGGTTATTAGTTCTCTGCGTTCTCAAAAGCTTCCTCTTTTCCTCGGTTTCAAGCAAGGCCTCATTATTCTTGCAAGGCTTTACCAGCTATTTAAATGTGAAAGACAGTGTGGGCAAGTAGGAAAGAATTCAAGCTATTTCTTTAACATAACTTTCATGTAATAAATTGAAACTAGACCATTTGAATAACTATTTTCCGCTTCTGTGTAATATTTATAAAAACCTCTATTTACGATCTCAGTTTGGTAACCTTTTTTTCCAGTATTTTCTACCCACCTGCCAGCTTGTTTTACAATCTCCCTCTTTCTACCAGTGGTAAACTAGTAACTTTTTTTTGTTTTATTTAATCTGTTGAATTACTCTCTTCCAAAAAGCCACATAAGAATAAAGCAGAAGAATGCGGCATATTCAGCAGAGGTGAGATGAGCCTCTCCAGGTTGAAAGGATTCACTTCAAAGCCTTTTAAAAAAAGAAATAAATAAATCTGCCCTATAAGCTACTGAAAACTGACCTTAGAAAGCTGATCTTACCTTAGGAAACACTAAAAAGGGGAAGGAGGAAAAAAGGAAAAGAGAAAAGTAAAAGCACAGAATTTTTTCAAGACCTCGTTTCCCCTTTCTTAGCCTTAAGCCCCCAAATGGAACAGATCTATATATTGTCCAGTCTTTCAAAAGATACCCTTTCTAAATTAAAGACTTCTTTCCTACTCAGAGAGGTTCTTCCTAAGTACCTACACTACAAGAACCAACTTAATTTCTGCAATTCACTTTCTGGGACAGGGCTTTTTCAACCTTTATAGCCATGAGGTACATCTCAGGCAGTCATTTGATTCGTTTTCAGCTGGGGCTTGTAATCCCATCTATCAACACTAACCACCTGCGCTTGAAAAAAATCCATCCCTTGCTTCAGCAGTGGCCTGGCTGGTCCTTGTCTTCTTATACTGTAACCAGGCATAACGGTAATATCAGAAGAGCTGCCAAAGGCTTGTTTGTAATAAACTTAATGTTACGTCCTTCCCATGGACAGTCCATATGCTTTTGATCTGCATGAGCCCGAGCAGCTCTGTGCTTTTCTTGCAATTACTTTGCTGCTTTGAGGATACCATGACTGTAAGATCAAATGAAGTCATGACATAGGACTGTGCTTTATAGGTAATGTCTTCACAAACATGTAGACAGACACTGCTGAAGCTGAGTTAGATATCTAAATGTTGCAACCGCTACATATTGAGATTCAGTTAAAAAAGGAAAAAAAACCCACAAAATCAAACACAACATTGGAGAGGCTGGGCTGGCTGTGAAGGGAACCACACCTCATCTTCAGTTTTCAGTATTAAAGATGCTTATCAGCACATCATTCTGCACCCGAGTATGTGTAACAGCACCTCAGTTCTGAAAGGCCATGGAGCAGCTCAGCTCCATCTCAGGTTTCACTGTGGCCAACCTGAAGATGCTTGTCTTCAAGGCTAAACCCTCCTAGGGGTCACATCTCAGGGAATATTCCTGTATAAAGTTCCTGCACGAAAGTTTACCAAGCTTATTTTACAGAAAACCTAAATTTGCTTGGTTTTGATGTCTTTGGGGAGACAACTAGAAACTGATGCTCTCATTTTGTTCTAGCAGTGCATCTATTAAGGTGCCAGTGGGATGTATTTGTAGCGATTTTACGGCCTCAAACCACATAGATTGTCTCTTAGTTGCCTTGCAACTCTCTTTGAATGTCTATTTTTATATGTTATCTTGCATATATTACATATGTTTTTACTTATATATGTTATATTCTTATTTTCTTATTCCTTGATCCAATGTAAATATCTGATAAGTAACTTCATCAACAGCTATAGTGACTTGACCTAGTATCTAATTTGCTACCTGCTACGACTCCAGTGGTGCCATGTCAATCTTCCCACTATATATTTAAGCTTAACTTGAGTTTATATGTAATTTTCCTCAGCCAAAGAACATTTTGTTAACTCCTTCAAACAGTTCCCCTAATCCTGATCTCCTCAAGTCAGTCCTGGTTTGCTTCACTTTCCAATTTAGTACATTGAAATGCTTTGATTATTGTAAAAGTTTTGTCCTTCAGAAAGTCAAATGTGTTCAGTAATGTTTGTTTTACAAAGTGTTGCCAAATCCCAAGGGTTCAAGCTTGACTTGTTCAAGGGACAAGGTAATGATATTGAAAATGATTCCATTGTGCCAGCTAAGTATTACCCTTATTAATCAATCCTCAAAGCATGCTAGGAATGTTAAAGTCTCCGAATACTTATTCTTTAATTAACATTACTGAATTCCTACATTGCCTTCAAACTAAAATAAATTTATAGCTTCTCTAATGTTGTGGGATTTTTGCTGTTTGCAAAAAGTCAGCTAAAAGTTGTATTTGCAAAAGCACATACTGCATCATCAATATAATATTATTAATATCTTTGAAAACGTGATACATGCCTATTGTACATGCCTTGCTTGATCTCAGCTTCTCCACTGATATCTGCAGACATTAGGTAAGTGTCTAGCCATACTGTAAACATGCATTAAGCCAAAATTAGCACAATTAGTACGTTCCAAAGAGGGGAGACTAATGCTACCTAAACAAGGCAAGACTCTAGCTCACAGCACAGGCTGAGTGCCCTTCCACTCCAGGCAGTGTTGGCCCCAGTGTCTCAGCAAAACCCCTCTGCGTGAAAATGCTCCAGGGTCCTTCACCCGTTGAGTGCTCTGGGCTACCTTCCCATTTTTCCTAACCTCACTGGTTCCATAATCCAGGAGCTCTGGCCTGATAAAATCTCAGATTTTCTTAAGAAAAATGGAGTATGTGACTAAGAGCAACATCTCTGACAACAGGCTTCGGCACACCGTCTGGAAAATGTAAATCGCTCCAACTCATTAAAGATTTAAATTTTGCAAACAAATGATCACCATATTTTCATAACATCAAAAGTGAAGACCTTTTCTACCTCATTGTCAGAAATGAATAGACCATTTCAACTGAACTAAGAAATACAACAAAATATGTCCTCAAATAGACATCTGGAATATAAAATCTCAGTACAAATGATTAATATTTGGCAAAATAATTAGCAAGTGAATCATCATCTTATCATCAGGTGTCAGGCAGCCTTAATAGTGACCTGCCAAAACAGCGTTAGAAAATAAGTGAAAAATGAGATCATATTTAAGTTATTCAGAAAAGGATATATTACAAAGTCATTACAGTCATCCTAGGACCAGGTGCTAGCAAGTCAAGGAATTCAATATTCAGTTTAAAAAGAAAAGATCACATATGGAAAGAATCATTCCCTGTGGCTAATGATATCTGCAAAAGGACAAACATTTCAATCACGCTAAAAAAAACATTAAAAATCAGAGTTTTAGCTGATTAGTTTAAAATAACACTTTAAAATTTCTTAAAAATTCTCTCCACACTTGCAGTATTGTACCCACATATACCTAAAACTGAAATTTATGAATATTCTCCTTTCCATCTCTTCTTACTCCTGAGGCTGAAAAAAGTGTCTGTTAATGCCTTGCGACTCCAAGAAAACAACATCCCGGTTACCAGGCTGGAAAGTACACCGAAACTCCTGCTTCTTCAGATAATTTAGGAACCAGAGGAACCACAGACTTAAATGTTTCATGAAAAATCCTTTAGTCCCACAAATGTGATAATGCCCTTAAAGTTCATCACAGGTAATTTTTCGTGGAACTTGGCTCTAGTAGAGGCGAATTCGATATCGGAATGAAAGTGGAAGGCATTTTTGTTTTTTTTAAAAGGTCAGCCTGGAATTAACACTTTTCCTTCTGTAAATGTGCACAGCTGTAATTAAGATTACTTTACTATGTAGTTATACAACTGCACGCACATATGAGATCTCATCATTCGAGAGAAAATAATTGGACCCACAGGTATATGCAGCTGTAATTTTACAGCCAGATTGTGGCCTGCCTAAAATTCAGCCCTGGTGAAAATGCATCAGGCAGCTGCCTTCCCTGCTGTGCTAACATTCCTCACCAAAAATATTTTGTCAAAAAGAAATTATTGTGATGTCAGAATGACTGCAGCCTTTGAGAAGCAACCTGGGGAGGTGCTGCATTTGAAGGAATTCCTACATAAATACATCATCTAATATAAGCAATTAGAAGAAACCTATCATTAGTCAGACTAGAGGTGTACTCACTTCCATGGCTAAAGGCTTCAAAGTAGAGCGGCTTCTACAGCTCCAGGGACATTAGTCCGTACTATACTGATACACCTTACAATGGACTAGCTTCTCTGAAAGAGGAGTGCATTAAACAGAACTCTGTGTTTTTATACATTTAGAGGTTTGGGAAACACTTACAAAAGCCTGCCATCTGCTAATGCAAGTCCTTTGCAAACAAACTCTCTCACCAGGTTTCGCATTCTGAAAGGGATAATTTCTGCCAGCCAAAATAAACCAGAAAAAATAAAAAGCATATTCGGATATATGAATATCTATTAATACTCAAACTATACAACTGAAGTAGATTCAATAAGTTTCTGACTTTTTCTACCATGTTCACTTTGTTTTAGGCTGATTATCAAAGTATAAATATCCACACACAAGGATGTTTATTTTCATTTCCACATCTTCAACTTGCCAAACAGGTGGATTTTCCAGGGAGAGTAAAGGCTGTTATGCCTGGACTGCCATTCAGGGCTTAACCATACGAATGCAATAGCACTTCTGATTCAAGACTGAGACTGATGTTACCTTTTTGTCTCTGGGCTCTAAAATATACCTTTTAAGAGAAGAAAGTCAGCCCACAGTGAAACGTGGTAAGTAATCACTGATTTGGAAAACAGCCACTTGAAACAGCTCTGCTGCTACCCACTGGTTGAGTCATTTGAGGTGGGCGATTCAATGCAATTTTGAAAACATGTATTATGTTGTGGGCTCGCCACAAACATTTTTATTTTCCTGTTTTTATGGAATTAGGACACAGCTCAGAGACGAAATGTCTCATCTAGGGTAGGAGAGAGAAAAGAATGCAAGAGAAATTCATGAATCTTGTAAGGAAGATTTGTAACAAGAAACAATCGATATTTTCAAAAGAAAATATCCCGTTAGAAAATAACATAATAATGGTTATTATAAGCTACTGCGGAAGAAACAGTATTTCCTGAAACAAAAGGATGAGACATAATTCCATACCCCTGCCCACACTGAGTAAGAAGAAACTACAAAAGCTGATTGTGAAAGGTATGGGAGAACTAGTAGAAGTACCTGTCCATTTACCAAATTCTGATGCAACTTTTAAAACGAATTTGGAGTGAAGATACAACTCTATCCGTCTTCTAGCTGAGTGCTCATATTCATGTGTTTATGCACTTTTTATAGAGAAAATCAATATATTTCAGATTTTAAAGGAAAAAGACAAATCTGAAAATATTTCATCAACATTATTTTCAGCATGAAACTACTGAACTGCAAAAATATCCATTTCTGCAGGTAAAGAAAAATTACAAAGTATTTTGGCTGGATTTCTGATTTAAGTGATTATAAAAAATGACTTCATATTTTCATTCAGATATTCTGCACAGTTTTCCACTGACAGGGTTTAGGTTGCACTTCTTTTGGCCCCAAACCACGTCATCAGATCAAAGACCACCCACACAAACAACAGTCTTGTAAAACCTTTTTGGACACATTCTGATTTCCTTTCCCTCCACATCCGATATATTTGATCACAATGTTGCCCCCTATATGCATCAAGTTTTCGAAGACAAACATTTGCCTTGCCTTTTGGGGCAGGAATTATGGGTGAAATCCAGATGTATGCAAGTCAGCAAATTCATACTACACTTTAACAATATATTACATACACCTGCCTGTCTGATGCAAAACCACAAACAACAGAAGTAACAGAAATGATGGAGATGAAGAAGTAAAAGCAGCGGAACAGTAATAACCCTTACATAAGGCTCAATATTCCTACTAGGAAGAAAATTACGATGGAGATGTCTAGAGCCAAAGTAGAAGAGAGACACTCATTTCGGAGCGCTCAGCTACGCTGAGTATCAACGAAACCAGTAAGCTAAGTCTTTACAGATGGATTGCATTGCTTCCTTTTAGAAATGGCTACAAAATAAAAATAAAAAGTGCTGTTTCTCTATTAGATTGAGCCAAACTTGTACTTGAATCGTACGTGAAATCTGAACTGAATTACTTCTATCAAATAGAAATTTCCTTTAAATTGGCTCTGTTCTCCTTCTATTCTATTCATCTTTCTTCAGCCTCCATCTGCAAACTATATGTATCCAGTAGGTGATGATTTGCCCAAGCTTCTGAAGAAAAAAAGAAACAAATTTTCTGTCAGCAAAATAACATGTAATGATGGCATTGATTCTGTAAAGATTTCATTTTTGTCCTTGGCATTACAATCCAGGTTAACTTAGTCCAGCCATATTTAGGGAAAATCAAATCTACTAACCTTTAGTGAGCTGCTAAGATAATTACTGATATGATGGTATTTCATACTTATGAGACTTAAGATACACCTCCATCTTTCTGAATAGTAGATGTTAGAAATTCAGAAAACACACACATCCCAGCCATTATTCTTAACAAATAATGGGATACATCACCCGCTTCTGGAAAAAAAAATAAAATCTGAAAATAAAACACTGTCTGAGATACATGCTGGATAGTATCCAAGGAAACAATATCAAGCTCTTTCTGTGAGTAAGGGAAGAGAGGAATGCATGAAGGGTCTTGTTTCTTTCATCATTCAGAACCATTACCCCTATAACAGCAGATACACACACAAGCAACCAGCTCAGAGTTAAAAAACGATACAAGTATGTTTCCCAAGCTTTTAAAATAAGGCTGGGAAGAATCAAGCCTAATGGTTATTAGTAGAGATGCCAACGCACAGAATCACAGAATGTTCGGGGTTGGAAGAGACCTCTGTGGATCATCTGGTCCAACCCCCCTGCCCAAGCAGGGTCACCCAGAGCAGGCATCACAGGACCTTGTCCAAACGGGGCTGGAATATCTCCAGAGAAGGAGACTCCACAGCCTCCCTGGGCAGCCTGGGCCAGGGCTCCGTCACCCTCAG
>Ga0181612_154264_pt1 | contig 15234 bp, 11 predicted proteins | sample HoacroProtozoa21_FD_119630 | JGI IMG/M metagenome (GOLD analysis project Ga0181612, IMG submission 119630) | Hoatzin crop microbial communities from Cojedes, Venezuel. Combined Assembly of Gp0051906, Gp0051904, Gp0051908 | reverse complement strand
TTTAAAGGTCTCCTCTATGATTTTTTTTAGGTTGTTCAGGGTGCTTGTGCATAAGAGCCTTGTCTGTACAGGAAGCAGTGGACAGACAAGTGGTAGATCTCCTGTTTAACTGTGGTTGCCTTCCTGTCCTCAATTAGGAAAAAAAAAACACCTTTTCCAAAGAACTCCTTAACTCTGTTAAAAAGAGTAGTTTTTTCTTCATCTGTGAAAGCTTCCATTCTCAAACAGAAACACTATCAGAAGATTTGCTATTATGCCGAGGAGGAAAATGTTCATCAGTGTTGAAGGGCAAGAGATCTTCGATAACACTAACTTTAGACAGTGTTTTTCGTACATGCATCTCAAAGTCCTTTATAGATCATGTAAGTATCATTTTCAAAATTTATCCCTAAGGTAATTTGGAGCAACGCTAACAAGACATATCCTAAAAACTTGGGAGTAGGTATCCCCAGCCAACATAATTCTGGTACAAATCAGTCTAACGTTACTGATTTTGGTGTATCTGCAAAACATATATGGGCTGAATATCAGAGTCCTTGCTTTTTATAGTTGTTTGCACAACACCTAGTGCACTGTAAATGTTATCTATAAAACTATTGATTTTCATTATTCATCTTTATGCCTGCCTTGTTCTCTGTCTGCTGGCTGATCACTGTCAGATGTACTAGATTGTACTCATGGATTGGACTGGAGTTGATGGGATTAATTGATTTGATTACATTGAGTGAAATCAGTGGATTTCACATCAGATAGAATCAATAATCTGAATTACATTAGACAGATGAGCAAACATTGGACAGGATCATTGCTTTGGTTTTCACGGGCTGTTTCAGTGTTTGAGATCAGCGGATTAAATTCATCTGTGCGGGATACGGGTACCGGTTCCATTTGAATCGCACTGGTGGACTCAATAACTCCAATTACTTTTTAACTTGAGTTTTTCCTGATCTTTATTATAATAATTACACCTAGCGGCAATCACCCTCTCTGGTACACACAAAAAAAGTTCATTATATGACACAGAGATGAAGTGGCTCATTTTCCCCCTGTTCTAATTTGGTAAATGGTGATTACAGAGGTAGGAGCTTAGTGAAACCCAATGAGCCTTGATACGTTAGTTAGATTTTTAGCAAGTCATCTTTACTGAGACCTAACTGCATGTAGCCAAGTAAGATGACAAGTCTAAAACTCTTGCCTGCTGGTAGTGTTGTTATTCTCTTGATTATCCTCCAGCATGTTGAACACTTCTGTGTTAGAAGGACAGCGCAAACCGCTCTGGCATCACACACAGCCGTCTTTCTCTTGTCCTTAATCAGAAATGTTGAACTGCTCTCTAATCCCCAAGAGGAAAAAGAATTCATTAGATTTCATCTTTTTTCACTCCTGAATGCTACGTATCTCTTCCTTTTTCTCTCTCTTCCTAGGGGAAATGTGTGAGGAACTAATGTTTAGAAAAAAATATTATCTTTTGTAATTCCCACATGATGCTGAATTCTATCTTTTGCATGAAACTGCAGTCAAATGTCACTGTAACAGAGGGGCAGGATGCTAGCAGCACTTCCTTTCCATTCAGTGATCAAAAATAGAAGATTAGCCACCTCTTTCCCAGCTTAGTGACATAAAAACTATGTGACTGGTCTGCAAAAGTAAAAGGCAGACAGGTTGGCAATGAAAAGAAAGTTCAGTGGGTCATGACCGAAGCTGTCATTTGAAAATAAAACTTCATTCATATTTTCACATACATAACACTGCCAGATTAGGGTGCACAAGACAGAAGTTTTGACAGGAAATCAGGGAGGGTTAGAAGAAAGGATTAGAGCCAGAGGCTGGTTTCACCTACAAAACCCCTTCAAGGTCAGCTCAAATCTTCTGTATTTATCACATGTTTGTCTCCAACAAGTATTTCTTGTTAAACTGATTTAAGTTTCTACCAAAAATCTACATTATTGCTAGAAGAAGGGAGCCGAGACTCTTACTCCTTTCTCTCTTCTTCTGCTCTTCAGATTTTCTTTCTGCTTAAGAAATGAGTCCAGAGACTGAATCTACAACTGGCTTCCCTGGAGCTAAACAGATTTCCACCAGGTCTGGTGCTATCAGAACCATCCCAGACGAGGGGTGGATATGAAGGAGGGACAAGGCTACCCTTCAAGACACCTGCCTTTCTATTCTTACTCTACCTGACTACATGGGGGAGCTCTCTGATTTCTCGATGTTCTCATTACTCAGTTACACATACAACAAAGGACTTTGTGGAAGAGGACGGGCAATAAAAGCAAACTAAAGTATTTGGAAATATAGACAATGCCAGTGTCCACCCTTTCATCTTTCCTTTACTTCAACTGTGAACTTTTTATTTAGAGCTGTAATTTACAGCTGTATCATTGTTTATTTGCAGACTATGACTTCATTTTAACTTGGGGAGTCTGACATTTTTCTTATGGAAAGTAGTTGTCCATTCTACTTATGCACAGCTGGACAAGGACATTTCCTGGTCTTGGTCTGGAAGGGCAGACAGGATTGGGCTACTAAAGGACAGGAGAATATGTCTGGTTCAGAATATGAAACATAGCAGTATTGCACTATTTAGCTATTTATGCAACGCTCTCCAACCTTATTGAATGCAAAGGGACTGGCTCAGTTTAAAAACACATTGATGCAGAAAGTCAGATTCATGCTATGCGCAAAGAATAGAAACGCCGCAGCATTCAGCTCAATAATATCTCCGTAAGTCCGACCTGCAACTCATCAATGTTGCTAGCTGTCTACTGAGACCCAGTGTCTCTCATCCCCCTCCTCCCACTCTGTATCGCTCTCCCCCTCTCCCTGCCTTCCTGGGAAGGCTGAATCTCATCTGTCTGCTGTTAGCGGAAACCGAAGTAACTGGACTTGCTGCTGGAACAGAAGAAATATGTGATGTTAACAGTTCATTGAGCTGTGAGATGAACAAGCTGGGTGTTGAAAAGGAAATCCAAGCTAAGAGTACATTTCCAGTGTTAATAAAGCTTTTTGCTTTTGTTGTATGTTTCTGAACACTGATTCTAGAATGTTTTTTATCCATTTGCTTCCAGAATTAGACAACAGGACAAATTTAAGGTATCTTGGACTCCTTTATCCTTGCTAAATGATAGCTCTCACTGCTGCATTAGGAGATCTGTTTCCTCCTCCACCTTTTGTTAAGAATTCTATCATGTCTACAGCTGTTATTGCCTTTTGCAACAAAGTCTTCTACAACAGTTTTGAGTCTGTCTCGCCTGCATCCCCCTGTAAACATGAAGTGATAAGCCGGAAAGCAAAATGTGAATTTACTAGGAACTCAAGCAAGGTTGCTTTCTAGTCAGAGGAAGCTGAAGCAATATCTCTTCTGATACATGAAGGCACTTCACTCTCTTACATGATGACAGTGTTTTTGGGACCCAGACTGTGTTTCTGAAGATGGAGGAGACTGCATACAAGAGCAACCATGAAGACAAGTGCAAAAGACACAGGGAGCTGGCTGTACGCTGTGAGATAGTAACAGAGGAAAACCCCCAAGGGTGAAGTTTTCCTAGAAAGATGTAGTTTTCCTCAGAGTGTGGTGCCTTAGAGAAAATATTTTCTTCCACCTTATTTCCAGCCACTGAGGCATTACTACAAAAGCCATGTTACTCCACCTTTTTAGAGAATTCATATAGGTAAGGCAGGTGGGGGTGTGAGCTACTGTTGCCAGATGTTTTTGCTCTCATTCTATGTGAGCAGATGTTGCATCCAGGCTGCTCTGTGCTATTCTTGGCAGGAGCTAACTCAAATAAAAGTTTCTACTACACTTTTAGATGAAGAAGAGTTTCAGCTGGTTTTTTTAGAAGCATTATGTGTAGCAATTGCATAGCCTGAAATGATTTAGAGATCATCTATGTTACAGTAAGCCCATTTGGCATTTACTTTCATGAGCCACAATGGAGACCTCATGCTGCAGGAAGGTTTGTCTTGAATTTGTGTTTTGCTGTCACAAAGCCATCATCATCTGCTTTTGCTTCTGAGTTTTATCTTCTGCTCGTGAGACGGGTACCATATATTATTCACATCACATTAGTGTTCACAACGTGTGAGGTGCTGGACAAACGCATTATAAGAAAACAGTCCCTGCTGTGAAGAGCTTACAACCTAGGCAGAAAAAGCAGATGAAATTTAGAGGAAAAGAGATGTAACATAAAAACAAAATGAAATAAGAAAACATTCAAGGCATCATGATTAATAGATGTGTTGTTAATTCTTTTTTTTAATATTTCATTTTATTGGCAGAGATGGTTGAAAAATTTTCAAAATTCACCCTCCTTCTGCTATAAAAGGTTTACTGTGAAAACACAGAACCGGTTGTTGCTCTGTCTTTTGAATTGAATTTTGATTTTCAGAAATGCTTTTCATCTTTTGAAAACTCAACTGCAGAAGCGCTTTATTAAACTCTATTTTCAAAAAATCACGTCAGATTTGTCTTTACAAAACAGAAGCCAAGAAAGTTCACCCAGAATTATACTCCCCATAAAAAATTTTCCTTCCATCTCTTACAAAAATTCCACATTTAGTGTGGCACTGAAAGCAGGTACCATGTCACGTGCTCACATCCATCAACTTGTATGTTATCATTCTCTTGTATTCATCCGCTGTTCACCTTCAGACACATCTGCCAAGTATCTCTGTGCTTTATTTTGGCTATTTTCAGTCCTTATGGTGGGTAATCACTACCACACTTACAGTGTCTTTTTCCTCTGTGCCACTGGCCACACACCTTTTGCCTGTGAAGACCGGTTGACACGCAGCAGCTGGTCTTCTTCCAGGCCTGCTTTTGCCAACTGCAAAGCTGCTTTCAGTCTCCCAGGAGGGCAAAAATATCCTTCTTCCTGCAGAAATACTGGCCACCATTTTCTGTAATGCAGGTCAACTCCCTGCCATGCCATCTAACCTTCCTTGGGCTGCCCGAGGCAAAGGGAAGTTTGGATAGGAGTAACAGGGCAGGCAACCCAGCAAAACCCTCTTTTGCTACAACTCTCCTCCCTAACGCTGCAGAGAAAGACAAGGATTCTGCTCTGGCCGTGTGACTCCTCCTGTCCCTGCAATTATCTTTTCACAGGCTTTGTTGAACACCTTCTGATCATTGTTACTTCTCCCCCCTCCAGGGAGCCTTCCTGCTCTTTCTCCTCCTCTAAAAAGTGCCCTGAAGGTTGACACCAGTCCTGCAGTGAGCTTGCTGGGGTGATCACCCATTAGCTTCTCAAACTGAGCTGGAGTTTGGTTTCCATCAGCCATTTCAGAAAACTTCTTCTGACTTAACCTCCAAAAGCCACAGACCTGGCAGCTCGGATGCTTAGCTGCCCAGCAGATTGCGCAGTCATTTACACCAGCAGGACATACAACTACCAAATCAGAACAGGAATGTCCTGCCCCAACCTTGCACTCATTTGTAGTGGTGAAAACCTTTCAGAGCACACAAGAGTACTAAGCTATGGTGCTTAATAGGAACAATCTCATTCCACTGTTAAAATCTCCTGCCTAATTCCTCTCCAACCCTAGTCTCACCTCCAGCACAGCTCAAGCCTGCTCTAACCAAGAGGTGATGTATCACTTGCTACCCATCACCAGAGCAGAGCTGTGCATCCTTTGGTTGCACACAGCAAACTTATTTTTGTATCTTTCCAGTCTGCTTACCAGTCCCAAGGCTTTTGGTGGCTCCTTTGCTCGCTGCGCTCTACACCATACTTCCGACATCTACGGAAATATGAGTTTACCTGACACTAGCTCTGAGAGAATCTCCTATCTCAAGAAGACTACAGACATGTATCTCTTATCGTAAGCCTGCACATTTATCACCAAACGTCCAGAGCAAGCTGGTTGCTTTGAAGGTGGCAAATTGTCCACTTAACTATGGGATTTTAGTTGCCTTTTTCTAGCAGGTCTTTTTATAGCAGCTCATCTTCAGTGAGTCCTTGAATCGTACAATTGCCTTTGTGAAGCTGCAGCAGAGAACATCCTTATTTTATTTTCCTCGTTGCCTTTCAGTTCTGTAGCAACATCCTTGAGGTGTCCTGTAAAATCCTGAAACACGGAAGCAATAGCCTGTGTTTGCGTCTAGACAGGAGATGGCAAGACCAAGTGCACAGTCACTTTGATGTAATTTTTAGGAACAGGGATTACATTGCCAGTGCTAACATGCTCTTTTTAGGCTATTCATATTTCATTAAAACCAAGCAGACTGCATCACTGTAAGAAGTGGGGGAGAACCACTGTTTCGTGTCATGTCACAGAGCTGAGTACAGACAGAGAGGGGGGAGTTGCACAGGCACTGAGTGGTCTTTCGCACGGGAAACTCCCTTTAGAGGAAAATAAATATATTCAGAAGCAGAGGAGGTCCTCTGGTGTCATTTTTTAGTTCTCTTTCAATGAAATGTCACAGTCAAAATGTTTTAAGTTGGTCGGAATGTTTTATTTTGAACAAGGAGGAAAAACTATTTCTGAGCTTAATGCGGATCTTAATTCTTCTTGTATTTTAATGTTAAATCATTTGTATTCAGAAATTCCACTTTTTTTATTCAAAAAAAAGGTCAAAAATCCTTTCAATGTATTGAAATGTCCACATGGAAGTCCCAGCGACTGTCCAGCATCTTTCCCTGCACCCCTCTGTGCCGTTGCAGAAATCAGTAACTATTGAATTTCCTAGGTGTGATTCTGCCATCCATATAACAGATGGTAGCTGGGTTTTATGTTTACAGCGTGCTGTATGTTCTGCTCTGTTAAAAGGGAAGGGCTAGGCAGCAAGAACAAAGTCCTTTGACCATCTTGCTGCAGCATCATGCATTGGATAGGGAGAAACCTGTGCCATCCATAAGAGCAATAGTGCTTGCCATGTGTGAGAGAGTCCTCGATGTTGCAGGGACTCTTCGGAGTGAGAGGAGTGGCATGAGCTGCAACCGCAGAAGCTCCTAACAGTGGGAGTCAGCCTGAAGGAAGCCCATTTCCAAGTCACTTTAAGCTATCTCACTCCATTTCAAATAATTCCAGGTTGGGTTCAAATAAAATGCAGCTTGAGTGTTTAATCGTCGCTTTGCCTTTCTTGGTATTTATGGGTATCAGTTCACACCGAGGAAAAGGGGCTGTTGGGTCTGCCCTAGGATCTGGCCAGCTTCAAGCCCACCACCGGTCAGCTCCACGTCCCTGCTCCACCCTCATTGCTCTCACTATGAGTCTTTCCTAGTTGCATTTCGCAGCTGATGCCATGCTGTTCGAGGTTGGCAGCAGACACTCACATCAGTAGAACTAGAGTCTCGTTAAATTGCTGCTCTATTTTGTCCTCTCCAAAGGAGTGCAATAGAGGAATTGTGCATTTTCAGGTTCCTGGGTGTCACAGCAGGTTATTGTTTGGGTGTTAGTTTCCTGTTTGTTACCAACAGCTCAATTTTCTGCTTCAGCTGCAGTGTGTTTGCAGGGCGTGGTGGCTGGTCTCTCCTTGTTTTGTTTTCTACCAGGTTTCTAGCTTGCCTTGCCTTGCCTCTCGTCCAGCTTATTGAATTCCTATTGATGTGAAACAGACTTCACCATCTCGGTTGTTTTCCTCTCTAAGATTTTCAATGTCTCCACTGTCACCTCTGGTTTTGGTTCTCAGACTTACTTCACTAGGCTATTTTCACAATTTATTGTTCATTACTGCTGCCACTTTTAGTGTAGCATTTACTTTCATATATAAACTCAGGTTTCACATTCAGAAAAGATTTCTATTGGAAAAATGAAAAAGCTATTGAAATGTAAAACTTGCTGAAATAAATCATAGAATAATGATAAAAAAGAAGTTTTGAAGATGTTCTGTTTCACTTATATGAACATACTTAAAGGAACAGGTGGCATTCCAGGGAATTATCAGCAGAGAGCAACTCCACCAGCAGCAAGCTCAGGGGGAGCAAGCTCTGCTGCTTTAAGAATGAGGTAGCTATTTTTCTCCAGTGCATAAATCTATAGATTATAGTTATTGCTTGACAAGCTGCCACTAATTAAATTATAAATGACATGACAAGAAAGAAACACTTTAAAATCACTGGATAACTTTTTGGGACACTTTTAGTACATTTCAACTCTGTTCCATTTTCTGAAGTAGAGTGACATCTCCTAGTGTTTATATTTAAGGTAAATTGAACCAGTGAAGAATCTGACACATCTGCCTTCGTGGGAAACTAGGGTGATTGCCGAAGGAGCTGTGGCAGTCTCTGATAACAGCCTGGGCTTGTTCCTCAATTCATTAAGAGCTTTCCCTGTTCAGTAATTCTGCCTGGACTGGCCATAATCCCTCCATGAGCTGCAGCTGATTTAACAGGTGGGGGAACCTTCTGCAGGTGGGAAGAGAGTTACTGCCCTTCATCACCCATCTCATGCTGGAGGAGAAATAGCCCTCTGCCTAACAAATAGATGATCAACTAAGGGGCTTGCAGCTCCATGTCGTGCACTACTGCACATGGTGGAGGCCGTAACAAATAAAGCCTCAGGTTCAGATAACACAGGCTAATTCTGAAACAGTTTACTTTTCTCAAGTCCACCGGCGAGGTCCATTGCCTTTGGCGGAGACAGTCCCTACTCACACCAGTTCTGAAACACTGCTGTATTCACCTTCCCGATACCCATTTCCGTGAGTTTCATGCAATGCCATACGTTGCCCAGGTTTGCTTCCTAGCCCTGTGCTGCAGGGCATTCGGAGCTCCACTGCTGCTGCTGCATGCAAGGAAACAACATGGCTTTTGTGTGCCAGTACCTCACCGGAACCCATGTCCCATCTCTGGGCACCTGCAGAGCCATGTGTCACCCTGCAGATAATTAGCTGATAAAGCAGATTCATTGCCTCCCTTTTTCCACCAGAAAATGACATAAATCATAGCAGATTTTTTCTTTGATAACTTAATGCTGCAGATGTGAACTGTTTGGGGATGAACAGGATTCAGTGTTTGTTAATGAGAGTTTAATGTCTTCATCTTCTGCATTAAACTCCAGTTAATTAATATTCATTCAATTAGAAAATGTAAAAATAAATTATACAAAATTAAGCTTTACACAGGAAGCAAGTGACCTCATTTCTGCTGTTTTCAGGTGCTAATTAGATTAGCCTCTTTCCTATAAAAGGGGAGGCACCAAGCTCTACTAGCTCTAAAGGAGAGCATAGCAGTTGGCTGACCACTTTCTCATCTGGGAGTGCCTGGTTCCAGTTTGCCTTAAGCTGGTGGAGACCTAAAGCTACAGCCAGGTAAAACACAGCAATGGTCTTTGTTAGTCTGGAAGGTTTGCTGGTCAATGAAAATGCTCACTGTGATGGGGTATTGGGGTTTTTATGGAGCTGGTTGTTGTTGGGAGAGAAGGATGTGTGCTCAGCTGGTGGCAAACTGGGAGAAGTTGTATGAAGTCTTGGTTCTGTTCTGGTTCTGCCTGCTGGCTTTGGTTAAGAGATTCTTCCTTTCTTTGTTGGTGCTTTTTTTTCCACAACTCTGAAGGATTATCTAAACTTAGTCCTTCATGAAATGCAATAAATGGTACTCTTTTGGATTTGAGTGAATATCTTTGGGTTAGAGAGAAGATGTAGTCCTCTGGGATAAAGAGGTAGACTAACCTGAGCAAGGCTAAAGGCAGGATAAAGCAAGCCAGCCTTGAGCTGTCTTTATATGGCTAGACCACAGGGGTCCTAAATAATCACTATTCCCAGTTTATCTAATGTAGCTTTGAAGTTGTCCTTGCTTTGAGTCAGGAGTTTTACCAGGTGACCTGCAGAGGTCCTTCCAACTTCAACTGCTCTATAATATTATGCTCTTTCTTCTTACCTAGATCATGGAGCTGTGTTTGTCTTCTGTTGCAGAAATACTGTAAAAGGCAGTGAGAACCAGTAGAAAACTCAAACTACTTAGACCTGCTGTGGATTATTGCATACTGTGCTGGCAGTGGGGAGGGAGCATGAAGGTTTTGTGCGGTTACCTGTTTTATAGTGCATCATCCATCACTCTCCTCTTAATCTGGTACTTCCCAGTAGCCCTGAATAGTAATTCACTTTGAAGATAAAGAGGATGTCTGTGTGAATGAAATGCAGAGGTTATATGTTAACTTTGGAGATTACCAAAAGGAGAAAACACCATTGGATAAGGATGGTTCAAATACTAAGCGCTTGGGGAATTTGTTTCGTATGTACTGTTAAGAAGAGTCTAAAGTAGTACGGGCTATCAGTGACACTGCAGTAAGATTGCTTGTGGTGATAATTACTTCTTGCAGAGGAGTAGGATGTAATAAAGTGATAAATACTTCAGAGCAATTTAAAAAAAAAAAGAAAAAAGTTGCAATACTACTGACACAGAGATGTGGGACCCTATTGTGTTTCATTGTGCCATCTCTTCCTGCAGAGAGATGGGATTATTCTTAGTGTGAAACTTTGTATTTGGCTCAGGTCGTCATAAAGACATAACGATTTGCAAAGGATATATAAATGGACTACACGGTTACAGCCACAGGCACCTTGGCAGAAAGGAGGATATTTCATGGAAGGGAGGTCAACGATGCTACAAAGGACAGCTTTTTCCTTTGCTGTCTGGTCCTGCTGTGGCCCGTTACAATAGAACACAATAACTCTACCATGGCTTGCCCTGTTCTGAATTCCTGTGAAGACTGCTGTCCCACTGCCTTTTTTCTCTTCTACTTCTGTATTTTTCTCAAATTCCTGATTTCCTTGGCTCATTCCAGCTATCACAATAGTTGGCACCAACAGTTAGGGCTGTGCTTAAGGCTCCAATTCAGGATATTGCTTATGAGAGATGTAGAGGTACTTATTTGTCTGGTGCAGGCAATGCTGAGAGACATGAGCTGCTGCAGTGATTCATTGGCATGCTTTGTATTTCTCGGTGTCACTTAGACTGACTTTATTCACTGTGTCTTACTAAGCTGCAAGAGGAGAAGGGAGGCCCCCCAGGCCTCAGGTTTATAGAGTTGTTTAGGTCATATGATATTCCCTTGACCACAATACTACTGTGCAGCAAACAAAGCACTTCTGCACATCCTGAACCCATAATGCATGCTGCAGGTCCATGGAAGTCAATGAGATCTGGTTCTGTGTGCTGAAGTGCTTTGCTGAATTGAAGTGCTTGTCTTGAGTCTTGAAGTTAGCCATCTCTATGGACATGGCACTGTTAATAATTACTTGTGTTGCTGGCTTGGAGACGAGATCCTGGCTCTTGAGAGATGGGAAAGACCGTACTAAGACTGACCTCATTAAAGGGTTACAAAATAGAGCATGCTTCCCAAGGTTATTAGATTATCCTTAGTTGGGCTCATGTGGGCAAAGGGCAGGACTTTCCTCATCGATTGTTTTCTGCTATAACCAAGAAAATATGATTGTCCATATACATACATATCCCCCACGAAACCTCCTTGCTGAGAGGGAGGTAGAAGCCTTTGGGAGATCAGAGATCTTAGCCTGCTTGCTCTGTTTTCCAGGAAAGCTTTTCATTACAGAAGTAATGTCTGCTTGAGTAGACAGCTAAAAACACCCTACACTTCTTAACATCACAGCTCTGAAGGTTAGGTTTCTCCCTAATATTACAGGTTTTCCTACCATACCATTCATACAGTGCCTGTCTTTTTTTTTTTTTCTCCTGTGATAATTGGGAAAACTGGCAGTTGTGGGTCTGTCAAAAAAGGAGATCAGCCTCATTCCCCATCTCAACCCGCTGTTGAGTCAAGAAGGGTTTACACTTGACAAGATTAATCTCACCAGTTATTTGAAGACTTTACTGAGGCCTTTCATTTCACTGCTCACTCAAGCTGCGCAGGAACATGAGAGCGATTGTTGATGGCTTTGCAAACTGCTCCAGTGGACAAGGAGTAAATATTTTAGGAAGTACAGCTGCAAAACACTCCAAATCCAGCCCTTTCAATGACAAGCCTTACCTAACCAGCCCAGTCAGAAGGGGAAACACCAAATCCTTGATCATAAAGCCTCTTTCTTATCCTCTTAAGAAGCACTAGAGTCATGCTTATACATCTCTCAGCAGTGTACCCTGATTTGCTGACGTTTTCTCTATTGTGCTTCTGAGCAAACATGAGGTCAGAAGTTGGGTGTGTACTTGAGCCTCCACCCATGTGCTTGGTGTCAGCTTGGGATGAATCTCTCTGGCATGAAGAAGACTTTTTCTTAATCCAGGGAAAATATTTGGAGATAGCTATGCTTCTTGTTCTTCCTGATTATGGGAAATTTATTGACAAGTGGTAGATCTTGTGAGTTAATAATGTGTACATTAAATGGGCTGCCAACCAACAAGCTACAGATTTCTGGCTGGAAGCCATGGTATTCAGGGTAGATCAGAGGAGATGGATATCCCACTTCAATTTTGTTGGGTTTTCTTTTTCAGAATCTGTGTTGTAAGTATGGAAGGGTTCCTGAGAGTGCCTCCTGCCCCAGTTGTTACCTACCCAATTGAGTCTGAGCTTTGTGCTTCAAAAGCCTTTCAAATCTTAATTTAGCATGGACTGCCTTAATAGTAAAGCTAGTAGAGGCTTTTCTGCTGGGGCCAAAGCTCTGGGCAGGAATTCGGAGAAGGCAATGCTCAGGCAGAGCAGGCAGTTTCTAGGCTTTGGGAAATGAATATAGTATTGCCCGTTAGCCCAGGGGAGATCCTGTCCCTGTGTTTCTCCCATGCTTTTTCAGTGGGATTCAAACATGGCACAGATCTCACTTCAAACATTCTGAAGGAAATCCAACTGCTTTGCAAATTCTAGCAGCTCCAACAAAACTAACTGGCATCTATGATTGTATATAAACAGATCTAAGATGTATCCAAAAGTAAATAATTTGGATTTTTTCTGTATGAATTTTGGATGGTGCTGAAAAATAAAATCACTCATTCTCAGACTTTGTTAGAGCTTTCTATGGTTTCCATGTGCTTGAGAGAGCTATACCACCCTTCAGTCAAGCTGTCCTATCACCTCTTTCCATCTCACCGGTGAAAAGATGGGACTTATAGTCTAGTTGTAAGCCCTGATAAGAGGGAGCACTGCTGAGTAAAATGACCTGACTTCTGGTGTGCTACATTGCCCCAGGTCAGATCTGCCTATTTCTTTTCACATCTATCACTTCCTCAAGCACACACACACTAGTGATACTGGTAATGGCAAGAATTTTATGCTCATTTTATATTTATCCTGTTCCTTTGGCTTCTGCCCAATCTGAAAAGTCCCACCAAATAAACCCCGCTGTTGTGTCTGAGCTGATTATGGGCCATCAGACTTGATGTCCCTTTCAAATTATGACCAGTCTTCAGGGATGGACAGATCCGTGCTCCTGTCTGATGTTGATGGGTCATGCATTCCTACAAGAGAAAATAGGGGGAGGGCAGGCTTTGTTTTTTCCTTGGGTGAAAGGGACATTTTCTAAATGGGATTTTATTACAGTGACAGTTCTGAGTGTGATTCACCCCATTTATGTGATATTTGCAGCAGCTCCACCAATTATGGCCACCTTTGCCATGAAGAACAAGGAAATTAACAGCAGCTAATGGACTGACAAAGCTTTCAGTGCCAAGTTGCTAGCATATGACAAGGCAGATCAGTCCCCGCCTGCCTCTTTTCTTATTTTCTTCACTGTCAGATATTTATTGTAATAGTTGAAAGGCAGCATTTAGCTAGCGTAGCACTTTCTATTTAAGGTGCTCTGCAGAACAGGTCATTCCACAGATAAAGGGAAAAGTATGTTTGAGGATGATATTGGGACTGAAATGGAAATTGCCTTAAATTGGGTTGGTGAGCATCCTCATTATTCATTTGGATGATTTAAATAGCCATTTTACAAAAGAGAAAAAAGTGGTGGGGGGGGGAATATTCTAAACCTGAAACTGTTCTCTGCTCACTCATTAAACAAATTCACAAAGTGACAGTGCCTCAGGGAGTCTTCCTTGCAGCAACCTCCAGCCCAACCAGGTTGTAGTGGACTCTAGGGGTGGTCTGCCTGAGAGCAGGTCTATTTGGGTTGGCTTCTTAGAGGGCTTCTGCAGAAAACATCCTTAAGGGGAATATTTCCTGAATTTGAGGACTGGTGATAGCTAAGGAGGAAATCCTGTCCTTTGCCTCAACCTGTGTAAGTGCTCCAAGAGGCAGGAGAACTGTCTGGTATAGGATTTGTGTGGGACTGTCCTGTATGGAGGACATAGCAGACCCTATAGTACATTGTGCTATGTTGTGATTCACTTTATGGCTTATAAAGTGCTCCACAATAGGAAGCTGCTAAAAATGAGCAACCAAGGATGAAGTATCCCAGACCGATTAATCTTGCCCCTCACTGCAGGGTTCCCAAGACATGTACTTATACTTTCCCTTTCCAGTCATTGCTGGTGTTTCCATAATAGGTGCTCCCAGATTTTCATGACAATACCAGAAGTTACAGCAGGTACTGGCTTCTTTCATGGTCTGGATTGTAGGATTTTACCTGATGAGTCCACAGCAAACCTTGGATAGTATCAGACTCCTAAACACTGGCATGTCATGCCTGTTTAGAACCTAAGATCCCTAAAACACTTTTTCTGGTATACACGCCAGAATTACATGTCATGCTTTTGAATTGCAACCAGTTTGGAGAAGTACATTATTGCAGGTGCTGTGGGGCAGTGCTGCTGTCCCAACATTCAGAGCAGAAAATGAGGAACCACAGTATCTAACTGCAAATGAGCAAGGACTGTACTTATCAGAGTGTAATTACCCTGATCTGTGACCTTGAGGGAGCTGAGGCTCTGATAAGAAGTCCCTGGGAAGGGTACTCTCCTGTCAGACTGAGAACATGCACAGAGATTAGCTTCTGCTGTAATCCTAGTTTCTCCTTTATTTCTTCCTCCTTTTTTTCCTTTTCCTACAGAAAAAGCTTTGTGAGGTTTGTGCCTTTTAAGCTTCCTGGACAGCAGTCTGAAGAGAATCACTTTCACATCCTTTTTCTAGCAGGGTCTTGGACATTTCTGGGTTCCTTTCCAATGAACTGTGGGCAGCTGCAGTGTCCTAGGGTCACCTGTGGTGGTCTGCTCTTGACAAAACTTTGTACTTCAGTATACTCATCATCCTCCTATAGCCATTAACTGTTCAGCCTGAACATTGTCTGATGGGGTGATGGAGTTTAGGGGCCCGAACACCGTGTATGAATAGCACTGCAGGCAAAACTGAGATGGTGGTTGCCCCTTGGGCATGTGGATCTTCACACCCCACTGAAAGCCCTTT
>Ga0181612_121432_pt1 | contig 15236 bp, 13 predicted proteins | sample HoacroProtozoa21_FD_119630 | JGI IMG/M metagenome (GOLD analysis project Ga0181612, IMG submission 119630) | Hoatzin crop microbial communities from Cojedes, Venezuel. Combined Assembly of Gp0051906, Gp0051904, Gp0051908 | reverse complement strand
GACGGCATGTCGATGCTCACCACCATTGCCGGCGACTGGTTGATGTATTTCACGAGAGCCGCAAATCCTCCTCCGAGCGGCTTGTTGAGGCCTGAGCCAAAGAGACCGTCGATCACAAGCGTCTTGGCGTCGAGCTGTGGCGGGTCGAACTCTTCTGTAACTTCCACATACGATATCAGCCTCTTTCTTTCCAGCATCCGCTCTTTGCTCTTGGCGCAATCGTTTGACAGTTTGTTTGAGATATTGAACAGCCATACCGAGACCTCATATTCGCGGTCGGCCAGCAGGCGTGCCACAGCCAGAGCGTCGCCGCCATTGTTGCCAGGTCCGGCGAACACCGCCACGGGCGTGGTGTTGTCCCATACTTCGACGATAGACTGCGTCAGAGCCCTTGCCGCGCGCTCCATGAGGTCGAGCGAGGTGATGCGCTCATTCTCGATGGTGAATTGGTCCAACTCGCGTATTTGAGTGCTTGTGAAGATTTTCATAGCGCAAAAATACAAAATAATTGCTAAATGATGGCAACAGTTTCTGATTTTTTTTGTAATTTTGTGCCAAAAAGGGACAAAAGCGACTATGAACACCGTAAAATTGTTGGATAAGACGTTCAGAACGTTCATACCAGAAGAGAAAATCCTGGAGCGTGTGAAGGCAGTGGCCGAAGAAATCAACCGCGACATGGCCGGCAAGAATCCCCTGCTCATTGCTGTGCTTAACGGTTCGTTTATCTTTGCTGCCGACCTGATGCGCGAAATCACCATACCGTGCGAAATCTCGTTTGTGAAACTCGCGTCGTATCAAGGCACCACCTCGACGGGAGAAATCAAGGAGGTGGTGGGGCTGAACGAGGACATTGCCGACCGCCCCGTAATCATCGTGGAAGACATCGTTGACACTGGGCGCACCATGCGCAGTATGCTCGACACGCTCGGCACGCGCGGTCCCTCCAGCATCGACATCTGCACGCTGCTGCTGAAACCGGGCAAGCTGGAAGAGCAGCTCGACATAAAGTATGTGGCGTTTGAGATTCCCAACGACTTCATCGTGGGCTATGGGCTCGACTACGACCAGCAGGGCAGACAACTGAGAGACATTTACACATTGGCGGAATAAAATAAGTTCTTAAGTTTTTAAGTTTGTTAGTTTTTAAGTTTTAAGCTAACTAAAAACGAACTAAAAAACTTAGAAACTCAAGAACTCAATAACTAAAAAAATATGAAGAACATAGTGATTTTTGGAGCTCCAGGTTCCGGAAAGGGAACGCAGAGCGACCTGTTGATAGAGAGATATGGACTGGGGCACATCTCTACGGGCGACGTGCTCCGCAGTGAGATAAAGAAAGGAACAGAACTCGGCAAGACCGCCAAGCAGTATATCGACCAGGGACAGCTGATACCCGACGACCTGATGGTCAGCATCCTTGCGTGTGTCTATGACGGGTTTGGCAAGGAGCACGCCGGAGTGATATTCGACGGTTTCCCGCGCACCATCCCGCAGGCCGAGGCTTTGAAGAAGATGCTCGCCGAGCGTGGGCACAAGGTGGCCGCGATGATAGAGCTCGACGTGCCGGAGGACGAGCTAATGGCGCGCCTGATAAAGAGAGGGCAGGAGAGTGGCCGGTCGGACGACAACGAGGAGACCATCAAGCGCCGCCTCGACGTATATCACTCGCAGACCGCCCCACTGATAGATTGGTATAAGAAGGAGGGCATTCATCACCACATTGACGGACTGGGCGCGCTCGACCGCATAGCCGGCGACATTGCAAAGGTGATAGACGCTATTTGACGAGACGATGGCAGAGAGCAACTTCGTAGATTATGTGAAGATACATTGCCGCTCTGGAAAGGGCGGCAGGGGGAGCATGCACCTGCGCCACGTGAAGTATAACCCTAACGGAGGACCTGACGGAGGAGACGGTGGGCGCGGGGGAAACATTTACCTGCGCGGAAACCATAACTACTGGACGCTACTCCACCTGAAATATCAGCGGCACTTCTTCGCCGAGCATGGTGGCAACGGCGGGCGCGACAAGAAGCACGGAACCGACGGCGCCGACATCTATATCGACGTGCCTTGCGGTACGGTGGTTTACGATGCCGAGACGGGTAAATTCGTTTGCGACGTATCGACCGACGGGCAGGTGGTGATGCTTCTCAAGGGTGGGCGAGGCGGACTCGGCAATTTCCAGTTCCGAACAGCCACCAACCAAGCGCCACGCTATGCCCAGCCAGGCGAGCCGATGCAGGAGATGACCGTGATAATGGAGCTGAAACTGCTGGCCGATGTCGGTCTTGTTGGTTTCCCCAACGCAGGAAAATCGACGCTTCTCTCGGCACTTTCGTCGGCACGTCCGAAGATAGCCAACTATCCGTTCACCACGCTCGAACCGTCGCTCGGCATCGTGGCCTATCGCGAGGGAAAATCATTCGTGATGGCCGACATACCGGGAATAATAGAGGGCGCAAGCGAGGGGCGCGGACTGGGCCTGCGGTTCTTGCGCCACATAGAGCGCAACTCGCTCTTGCTCTTTATGGTGCCAGGCGACACCGACGACATAAAGCGCGAATACGAGATATTGCTTTCGGAACTTCGCAACTTCAACCCAGAGATGCTTGACAAGCAGAGGGTGCTGGCAATCACGAAGTGCGACCTGCTTGACGCGGAACTCATTGAGATGCTGCGCGAGACGCTCCCCGACGACCTGCCTACGGTGTTCATTTCGAGCGTAACAGGTTTCGGTCTCGACGAACTGAAGGACGAGCTTTGGAAACAACTCAATAGCGAGAGCAACAAGTTGCAGGCCATCACCGCTGAGGACACACTCGTGCATCGCGACAAGGACATGGGAAGCGAGCCAATAGTCGATGACGACATTGAAATAATCGACGACGAGGAGATAGAAGACCTCGAAGACTTTGAATACGAAGACGAGTAACCCGCAAGCTCGTCTTCTTTTTCTTATAACGAAAATGTGTTTTTCTTATAGCAAAACTTCTTGCTTGTTATGAAGTACGACATTTCTCCCGACATCATCGCCTTTAGCACCTCGCGCAACCTGACGGGGTTTAGCGTGGGGGCGTATGGGCGCTTCAACATCAACGAATATTGTGGCGACGACGAGAGTGCCGTGATGAAGAATCGCCTGCTATTGGCCGAGCGTCTGGGGATAGACGTGAGGAATATCGTGATGCCCCATCAGACGCACGGAACGGAGGTGCGACGCATCACGCCCGACACGCGGAAAGAGGACCTCGAAGGGGTGGATGCCGTTACGACGAACAACGCCGGCATATTGATAGGCGTATCTACCGCCGATTGCATACCTATTATTATATACGACCCTGAGAGGCGAGCCGTAGCTGCGGTTCATGCCGGTTGGAGGGGTACGGTGGCGCGTATTGCCCAAATCACCATTGGCGAGATGGGGCGCGAGTATGGTTCTCGTCCCGAACACCTGTTGGCGCAGATAGGTCCAGGCATTTCGATGGATGCCTTCGAGGTGGGCGACGAGGTTTACGATGCGTTTGTCTCCTCAAAATTTCCGATGGAGCGGATAGCGCGTCGCTATCCTTCGAGTGAGGGGACGGAAAAATGGCACATCGACCTATGGGAGTGCAACCGTCTGCAACTCTTGGCATCGGGATTGCAAACAAAAAATATCCGCGTGGCAGGCGTTTGTACCTATTGCCACGCGGACGAATATTTCTCTGCCCGTCGCCTCTCGGTTAATTCGGGGCGCATCTTTACGGGCGCGATGATTCTTAGTTTTTAAGTTCATAAGTTCATAAGTTTATGGGCGAACTCAAGAACTAAGAAACTCAAGAACTCAAGAACTTATTTATTCCTTGGTCAGGGTGATGGTCTTCTCGATATAAGTGTTTGGAGCGCAAGTAAGCGTTGTCGAGCCCGTGTAGGAAGCAGCTTCGCTATCCGATGTGGTTACGTCGAACGTGAAGGTGTCCTGAGACGATGATGTGTTGTAGATGGCAACGAAAATCGGGTCGTCCTTGTCGCTATTTCCATTGGTAATGGTGAGCACGCCCTTGTCGGTAGCCGTGCCATCGGTTACAACTCTTGCGATACCAGCGTTAGACTTAATCTTTAGCGTTCCTACGTTCAACGTCTTGTTGTTGCTATCAACGAAGGTGAACTTGCAAAGGGCTTGTACGTTACTCAGCTCAAATTCGTTGAACTCCATGGTTCCAGGGTTCGTGTTCGAGTTGAAACCGTCGATGGTAGCCGTACCCTTAGCGAAGTTGAAGTTGTGGATTTTGCTCTTTACACCGGTCTGACCTGTGTAGGTGTAGGTGATTGTTCCACCGCTAATGCAAGATGCTGGCGAGTAAACGGTGAACTTTGAGCTTTGTGTGAAAATGCCTTTCAGCGTTCCCTTGAAGTCGGCCTTGCGAGAGCCTGTAGAACCGCTAATCGACAATGTACCAGCCGATTTCGTGGTAGAACCGTTCAGCACGGCTGCTACGGTCTCACCCGATTGCCAATAGGAGAGAATCATGTCGCTTTCTTGTGTGATGCTACTGAAAACGCTATTGCTCTTCTTGATAGAAGCGGTGGTCGTGTAGTTTTTCGAGCCATCGGAATCGTCGTCGTCTCCACCACATGCTCCGAAGAAGCAAGCCGAGAGCAGCAGGGCTGCTGAGTAGAAAAATGTTTTCTTTGTCATGATTGTTTTCTTTTTTGTTTGTTATTATTACTAAGTTTATACTCTTTATTTCTTAAATAAGTCGGCATGAGTACCTGTTCTAACGAGGCTTATTATTTTTATATATTGTTCTTTCTCATAGATAAGTAGCCAATCTGGTGTTATATGGCACTCTCTGTATTTTCTTAGCGACCCTATCAGTGAATGGTCTTTGTATTTTTTAGGCAATGTCTTACCTTCTGATAACAAGAATACCACCTCTTTTAGCTTTTCCTTTTCAAGACCACGTTTTATGCAAAGTCTTAGGTCTTTTTTGAAACGCTTTTGAAAAACGATTTTATATTTTGCCATTTCAGACGTCTTCTATCGCTTTTAAAAAGTCATCGAATGTATTGCAAACGATGTCTCCTTTACCGCTTTCTGATTCTGCGATGGCTTTCATCGTCTCTTCGTTTAGGTACTCGTTGGTCTCAGGGTCAAAAAGGGCTTTTTGGCCTTCGTCCTTTTGGTAATCCCATCCCATACTATTGGCCAACTTTTGGAAGAACCCCCAGTCGGTCTTCGGTATGCCGAGGTTGATGTTTATTGCCTGCATAAATTTATTCTTTGTCTTATCGTCTGCAAAGATAACTCAAATTTTCGGTTTGGCGAAAGAAAAAGGGAAAATTTTTTCTTTTGCTTCTCGCTTTTTGTTATCTTTGCCGATAAATTTGTGATAAAAGTGTTGTGAAGATATGAAAAGGGCGATTGTTGTGGGGGCTTCCTCTGGCATCGGGATGGAGGTGGCCAAGCGATTGAAGGTCGAGGGGTGGACGATAGGAGTGGCGGCCCGACGTGAGGAACGATTGAGAGAGTTGTTCCCCGACGATGTGGCCATGCCGATAGACGTGCTGGCGGACGATGCACCCGACCAATTGATGGCGTTGGTGGAGGCTCTTGGGGGCGTGGAACTATATTTTCATGCCGCTGGGATTGGTTGGCAAAACCCACAACTCGATGCGGATAAAGAGATGGCTACCGTGGCGACTAACGCGTTGGGTTTCACGCAGATGGTGGACGCTATGTTTGGCTATATGGCGGAACATGGAGGCGGACATATTTCGGTGATTTCGTCGATAGCGGGTACGAAGGGACTTGGCGCGGCACCGGCTTATTCGGCTACTAAGGCCTTTCAAAATAAGTATATCGAGGCGTTGGAGCAATTGGCTACGATGAGGAAACTCGACATTCGTTTTACCGACATTCGCCCTGGCTTTGTGGCAACGCCCTTGCTTGCCGGGAAGAGTTTTCCGATGCTTATGCGCTCGGATTATGTGGCTCGCAAGATTGTGGGGGCTATCAATAGTGGGCGACGCGTTGCAACGATAGATTGGCGTTGGCGTATCGTTGTGGGTTTGTGGCGGCTTATCCCTCGTTGCATTTGGCGTAGGCTTGATATTAAATGAGGAGTGGGGAGAGAGGAGTGAGAATAGACTTGGGAAAGTGGGGCAATCCTTTTTATTTTTGATTTATTTGAGATTTATGTCCTTTTTGTCGTGTTGCGGAATGAGATAAAAGTGCCGATTTAGGTCGAAGTCTATCATCCATTGGTCAACGATGATGTTCGGGGCTAACGACGTGATTTTTAGCGTATGACGACCTTTGGAGAGCGTTACGTTCGCTTGCTTTAGGGCTTGACCACGCAACACGTTTAGCTTCCATTTTTCCGAGCGGAATGGCTCTTTTAGTGAGAAGGTGATGGGCGCGTTTTGGTCAATCTGAACCGAGCATCGCAAGTCAGCCCCGTCGATGGGGTGGGTGGGGACGAACGCCACGCGAAGGATGGCCTCGCCCTCTTGCTCGGTGGTGAAGTCGTAACTAAGCGTCTCGCCCATTTTCATTGGTACGGCGCTCATGCTATGTCCGAGCATGTCCGTGGGGCGAGAGGTGGTGCAAGCGTTGGCGTTTTGCGATATGAAGAATTTTGTGCTTGTATTTGTGCTTGAAGTGCTTGTTGGCTCGAACGATGGCTCGCCAAATACGGGCAATGTGCGTGGGTTCATACTCATCAATCCGTGCCACTTGCCATGGGCGATGCTATCGTTATAACGACGGGTGAGCGTCTCTATTTCGTGATAGGCTTTCAAACTTGCATCTTTGTGATTTTCATGCGCTAAGGGATTTGTGGCGTGGCGCGCGAGTTGTGCTTCGAGCGTCTTGATTGCCATGTTTTTGGAGGCACAAACGGGATATTCTATGGCGGCAAAAAATGCGTCGCGTTGCTCTGGGCGCACATTTTTCTTTGCTTCGGAAATGGTTTTTGCAATATTCTTATAGTCAGACAGGTATCGCGAAATTTCGTCTCCGAACTCGTGGCTAAACTCCGTGTCTTGCATGGGGGATAGACCACGATTATAGCGACGCTTGTCGAGCTCTACTTGACTCCAACCCATAAACTCTGGGCGTCGTTGACCACAAAGCTGATAGAATTTTCGCATGGCGGGATAGAGTAGGGTAGATGCCTCTTTGCCAAACTCTCGCGTGAGCCAATTTTCGAGGTGTTTCCCCACGTCCGAGCGATTGACGCACTCTATGTTCCAAGCCAAATCCATGAATAACTCCAAGTCGTATGCGGCCACTTTCGGGTCGTGTACGTTGGCAATCCAAATCCTTCGCGCGTCGTGTTCGTAGGCTGTTTTCATCTGCTCTACGATGAGTCCTGGTTGGGTTGTGGTGAGCCAAAGATAGTCGTGTGGCCTCCCCCAATAGCTTAGGTGATAATAGATGCCAGCCCCTCCACTTCTTCTTTCGTTATGATTGCCTAATCGGGTGATATATCCATAGTTATCGTCGCACCATAGAAGCGTAGCGTCGTCGGGCACGTTGAGTCCGTTTTCCATTACTTGTAGCACCTCTTTGTATGGTACGAACATTTGTGGCACGCGCTCCACGTTTGTTTTTAGCGTTCGGGCGAGCATTTCCCGTTGTGTGTTGATAACCTCTTGAAGCGCCTTTGTGTGTTCGTCGAGCGATTTCACGCCCGCCATTTGCCCGTCGTGGATGCCTCGCATACCTATTGTATAAATGTATTCGCCACCAATTGATTGCTTCAAGCGTTCGTTCCAGTAGCCTATCACTTCTTGCTTGTTTGTCAAGAAGTTATACTCTCCACGAACTTCTCTGTTCCACTCCCCGACATTGTTGCGAAGCATAGGTTCGCAATGCGACGTTCCTATCACGATGGCGAAGCTATCGGCGAGAGCGCGATTTCCTGCTACCTGAAAAAATGGCTCGGTGCCTTCGTGCATTGCCGGCCAGAGCGTGTTGGCGCGTAGTCGTAGCATTAGCTCGAAGAGGTGTCGATAGTAGCGCGTCCCCATTTGCCCGGCCTTTGCGCTTGGGTCGATGGTCTTATTCCACACGCGTGAAGACCAATCTTCGTCGTTGATGAATATCCCGCGAAACTCCACCGATGGGCGTTGTTCGCTCTTGTAATTGTCTGGCAACGTGAGCGTTTCCTGCCTTTCGGGGTGTGAGTCTCCCCACCAAATCCAAGGCGATACACCTGCGAGACGCGACATTTCGAGCAATCCGTAGGCCATGCCTCGCGCGTTTCCGCCTCGGATTTCTATATGGTCGTCTTTCGTTTCTATGCGAAATGCGTCGCGCCCAAGCGTTTCGTCGAGTTGTATTTCTATGGTGGCGTGTCTTTGTTTTCGCTCCGCCTTCATACCCGTAACGGCTTCGATGTCGCCCTCAAACATCTTCGAGGCATACTCTATCACTGGGCTGGATTTTCCTTTTATACAATAAGTTACGGGTTGCTTACCATTGAACCAAGTGAATCCATAGGCATTGCAAATGGCGATGCCTACGAATAATATGGTGAGTGGTAGTTTAAGTCTCACTCCTCGCTCCTCAATTTATCAACCAATTCTCGCAAGAAATCGTCGCTCACCTCCACGGGGTTGTTTTTGAGGTTCGGGTGCTTGAAGGCGTTGGCGAGCTTTTCCGATTGTTGGGTGTCGAGATGGAATTGCGTTAGGTTCATCATCATGCCCGTGCGTTGGCGCATACCGTCGAGATGGTCGGCTAAGGCGTGGGCATCATTGAAACCTACCAATCGTGCGAGGGTCTCGGTGCGTGGGTCTCCATGCTCGGCGTTGTAGCGCATAAAGTGGGTGATGGTCATCGCACACGCCTCCCCGTGGGCAATTCCGAGCCAATTAGTGAGAGGGTAGGAGCAGGCGTGCGCCGAGTTGGTCTTGGGCAAATTGAACGCAAGGCCTGCGGTGAGCGATGCCTCGGCCATTCTCTCGCGCGCCTCGGTGTCGTCGGGATGGTTGAATGCCTTTTCGAGATTGTCGATAGCCATGCGTAAGGCTTTGATGGCCAACGTGTCGCACACGGGTTGGTGGTTTCGACTCCAATAGCCTTCTATGGCGTGGCACATCACGTCGAAGCCCGTGCAAGCCGTGGTGTGTGGCGGTAAGGTGAGCGTTAGTTCGGGGTCAACTATGGCCAACGTTGGGTAAAAACCGTCGGCACTTAGTGGCGCTTTTATGCCTCGTTCGTGGTCTGACAACACCGACACGCTCGTCACTTCGCTCCCCGTGCCAGCCGTGGTGGGCAGGGCTATGAGTGGCAAGTGAGAGGTGGGTATGGCGAGTCCCGTTCCGAGGTATTCCGTAGCCTTTTTATCGGATGTGCAAAACGTGGCCGCGGCCTTTGCGCAATCCATCACGCTACCCCCTCCGAGTGCCACCACGAAGTCGCACAGGTTATCTCGAAGAAGTCTTGCGCACGCGTCGCACTCCTCCACGGTTGGGTTTGCCGATACCTCGCTATAATAGCAGGCTATGCGCCCCTCGGAGTTTTGCATGATTTGCTCCACCATACCGCGTTTCTCGAATGAGCGCGAGGTGATGAGCATTCCGCGCTTGCCTCCCAATCGGTTTGTCTCGTCGTTGAGTCGGGCAAGTGTTCCGTTTCCAAAGATTATCCGTACAGGTTGAATATATTCCCAAGTCATATTATTTAAGTTTTTTAGTTCGTAAGTTTTTAAGTTTTTAAGTTTTTTAGTTCGTAAGTTTATGGGCAAACTCAAGAACTAAGAAACTCAAAACTCAAGAACTCAAAATATTTTGCAAATATAGTGAGAAAAACGGTTCTCACCAAAAGATTACGGAAAAAACTATTGATTTTTAATTTTATTATGGTATGTTTTCAGTCCCACCACGGTGGAACTGGAGTCCCACCACGATGACACTGGAGTCCCACCACGGTGGCACTGGAGTTTCACCACGGTGGCACTCCTACGAAACTGCGCCAATTCGCCTCGACGACGATTTTTTAGGGTTTTATCATCGGCAAAAGGTGAAAAAAGCGAGGAAAGAGACGCTTTTCTCAGATTTTATTGTTACCTTTGCCGCGCGTGAGCGAAATTTTGGCGTTCAGACGCGATTTTATACGCATAAAAATATAACTGGATTATGACAGAGAAAACGGTAAACGCAGGGGAGGAGAAGCGAAGCCTTAGCTTCGTGGAGCAATTTGTGGAGGAAGACTTGGCCGAGGGCAAGAATGGTGGGCGCATTCAGACGCGCTTCCCGCCGGAGCCTAATGGCTATCTGCACATAGGACACGCTAAGGCCATCTGCATGGACTTCGGAGTGGCGGCTAACTATAATGGCGTGTGCAACCTTCGCTTCGACGACACGAACCCGTCGAAAGAGGGTACGGAATATGTGGACTCGATATTGCAAGACATACAATGGCTTGGGTTCAAATGGGGTAACGTTTATTACGCGAGCGACTATTTCCAACAACTATGGGACTTCGCCATTTGGTTGATAGAGAAAGGGTTGGCCTACGTCGATGAGCAAACCTCGGAGCAAATAGCCGAGCAAAAAGGCACGCCCACGGAGCCTGGCCGACCAAGCCCATATCGCGACCGACCGATTGAGGAGAACCTTCGCCTTTTCATGCAGATGAACACTCCCGAAGCCGTGGAGGGTAGCATGGTGCTAAGGGCTAAGCTCGACATGGCCAACCCGAACATGCACTTCCGCGACCCGGTGATTTATCGCATCATACAGACACCCCACCATAGGACGGGAACGAAGTGGCACGCCTACCCGATGTATGACTTTGCGCACGGTCAGAGCGACTATTTCGAGGGCGTAACCCACTCGATTTGCACGCTGGAGTTTGTGCCACACCGCCCTCTCTACGACAAGTTTGTTGACCTATTGCAAGAGAAGGACGGGCAGACCGACTATCGTCCGCGTCAGATAGAGTTCAACCGATTGAACCTGACCTACACGGTGATGTCGAAGCGCAAGTTGAAAGCCCTTGTGGATGAGCATCTTGTGAGCGGATGGGACGACCCCCGAATGCCGACGATATGCGGTATGCGTAGGCGCGGATATTCGCCGGAGAGCATAAGAAACTTCATCAAGTCGATTGGCTACACCAAGTTCGACGCCCTGAACGACTACGCCCTGCTTGAGGCCGCGGTGCGCGAGGATTTGAACAAGAAAGCGTGCCGAGTGTCGGCGGTGCTCAACCCCGTGAAGCTCGTGTTGACCAACTATCCCGAAGGCAAGGTGGAGGAGATGGAGGCTCTGAACAATCCGGAGAACGAGGCCGACGGGACGCACTCGATAAAGTTTTCTCGCGAGCTATGGATAGAGCGCGACGACTTCATGGAGGACGCCCCCAAAAAGTTCTTCCGCCTCTCGATAGACCGTGAGGTGCGCTTGAAGAACGCCTATATAATAAGATGTACGGGCGTGAAGAAGAACGCGGATGGCGAGATTGAGGAGATATATGCCGAATACGACCCGGAGTCGAAGAGCGGAATGCCTGGAGCAAACCGCAAGGTGAAGGGTACGATACACTGGGTGTCGTGCGAGCATGCCTTGCCCGCCGAGGTGCGCCTCTACGACCGGCTCTTCACGATAGAGAATCCGAGTGCCGACGAGCGCGATTTCAGAGAGTTGCTCAATCCGGAGTCGAAGAAGGTGGTGAACGCCTACGTGGAGGAGTTCCTGAAGGAGCGCAAGGCTGGCGACTATCTCCAATTCCAGCGCATCGGGTATTTCACGATTGACCCCGATTCTTCGTCGGAGAAACTTGTGTTCAACCGAACCGTTGGCTTGAAGGACACTTGGGCTAAGAAAATGTCATAATGAAGAGTGAGGAGTGAGGAGTGAGAATAGACTTGGAAATGAGGAGCGATGTGCAAAGCATATCTCACTCCCCATTCCTCACTCCTCACTCCACATTAACAAAAACAACGAGGAATGCAGAAGACAGGAGACGATTATTTCGATAGCGACCATTTCCGCAAGATGCTGAAAAGCTACGAGGAGATGGTGAAGGGAGGACCATTTGTCTTCGTCGATGCCGACGACCTCACGGACATGGCCGACTACTATCGCTACATCGGAGAACGCGACAAGGCGGAGCAAGCCGTGGCCATGGCGTTGAGAATACATCCCGGTGCCACCCTTCCGCTGGTATATAGAATACACGACGCTCTCGACGAGGGCGACGAGAAACGGGCGTGGGAACTCCTCGCGCAGATAAGCGACAAGAGCGACCTCGAATACGTCTTTGCAAAGGCCGAGATTTACATCGCCACAAACGACCTCGATAGTGCCGACAAGGTGCTATTGGAGCGTTTCAAGCAGGCCTCCGACGAGCAAGAGATAAACGACTTCGCCTACGACGCGGCTAAGCTCTACATAGACTACAACATCTCCGACCGAGCCATGGAGTGGTCGCTAAGGTCGGCTGGCGAGGACTCCGACGAGTTCAAGGAACTCACGGGGCGCATACTCATGGGAATGGAACAATACGACCAATCGGAAAAAATCTTCAACGAGCTGATAGACCACAACCCCTATTCCACGCGCTATTGGAACGCCCTCTCGAACGTACAATTCATGAAAAACGACACGCGCGAGGCCATATCGAGCAGCGAGTATGCGCTGGCCATCGACCCCGACAACTCGGAGAGCGTGCTAAACAAAGCCTTCGGGCTATATGAATTAGGCAACTACGAGGAGGCGCAAAAATACTATAATCGCTTTAGCAAACTATGCCCCGACGACGGGGTGGCCGAGCAGATGCAGGGCAATTGCCTCTTCCTGCTCAATCGCTATCAAGAGGCGCTGATTCACTTCGACAAGGCCGACCAACTACTCGCGCCCGACGACGAGGAGAACCGCCAACAACTCATCACCCAACAGATATACGCGCTATGGGCTCTCGGAAAGAAAGACGAGGCACGAAAGAAGATAGAGCGCATGCCCGACGTGGGATTTGCCGACGACGACGTTCACCTGATGCGTGGACACCTGCTTCTCGACGAGAAAAACGGGCTACGCGCCATCGGGGAGTTCTCGCAAGCCATGGCCGGCACGAGCGACCCGCAAAAGGTGGTGATAGGCATATTCACCTGCTATCTGGAGACGGAGAACTATAGTGCCGCCTACCAAATCTACGAGCGATTCAAAAAACATTTCCCCGAAGGATGGGACCACGTGAAGCCCTACGTCGCACTCTGTTGCCTCCACCTGAACGGGCACGAGCAAGAGTTCATCGAGATGCTAAAGGACTCCGCCGAGAAATATCCCGACCTCACGCGAATAGTATTCAACTTCTATTTCCCGGAGGAGCTCGACCCAAGCGACTATTACGAATACGTAAAGAAAAAATTAAACGAAAAGAAACAATAAGTAAACGTGAACTTCATCACATCACTTCTCGCCAACCTCAACTATGGCACCATACTCTTCCTGATGCTTCTCGAAAGCACCGTAGTGCCCGTGCCATCGGAGTTCGTCGTAACACCAGCCGCCTACCATGCCGCCGGTGGAGCGCTCAACGTGTGGCTCGTGATACTCTTCGCCACCATCGGAGCCGACATCGGAGCAAGCATCAACTACATAGTGGCCTATTTCCTCGGACGCCCCATCATCTACCGCTTTGCCAATAGCAAGATAGGCCACCTGTGCCTGCTCAACCAAGAGAAGGTGGAGAAGAGCGAGGCCTACTTCAACAACCACGGAGTGGTGGCCACGCTCACCGGGCGCCTCATACCGGGCATACGCCATCTCATCAGCCTGCCCGCGGGATTGGCCAAGATGAACTATTGGAAATTCCTGCTCTACACCACCATCGGAGCCGGATGCTGGCACGCCATACTCGCCGCGCTCGGATGGTATCTCCACTCGATAGTGCCCGAAGACCAACTCAACGACAAGATAACCGAATATGCCGACTACATCAAGATTTTCATCGTCGGAGTGGTGCTTCTCGTCATCGCATATTTCGTGGTGAAGGCGCTCATACATCGCAAAAAGAGCGAAAAAGCGTAAAACGTTTGGCGATTTCATAATTATTGCTTATTTTTGCATTTTCAATCATAAGACTAAGGGATAAAAATATGGCAAGCAAAAACAACAACGTGGTAATCATGGCGGGCGGCGTAGGAAGCCGATTCTGGCCCATGAGCACCGCCGAGCGACCAAAGCAATTCATCGACGTGCTCGGCGTGGGAAAGACATTCTTGCAGATGACCGCAGAGCGATTTCAGGGCATCTGCCCACCCGAAAACATCTGGGTGATGACCAACGCACGCTATGCCGACATCGTGGCAGAGCAACTACCCCAAATACCCAAAGAAAACATACTATGCGAGCCATGCCGACGAAACACCGCGCCATGCATAGCCTACGCAAGCTGGAGAATAAAGGCAAAAGACCCCAAGGCAAACATCGTCGTTACGCCAAGCGACCACTTCATACTCGACACACAAGAGTTCCAACGAGTGGTAAACCAATGCCTCGTATATACCAGCGAGACCGACGCCATAGTAACGCTCGGAATGAAGCCCACACGCCCCGAAACGGGCTACGGATACATACAAGCCGACCTAAGCACCGCATCGGCAAGAAACAAGGAAATCTATCGCGTGGACTCCTTCCGCGAGAAACCCGACCTCGACACCGCCCAGCAATACATCAAGCAATCAAACTATTTCTGGAACGCAGGAATATTCATCTGGAACGTGAGCACTATCGTCAACGCATTCCGAGTGTATGAGCCAGCCATGGCAAATATATTCGAGGAGATGTTGCCCATCTACGGCACTCCGCAAGAGCAACAACTCATCGACGAGCGATACCCGCAATGCGAGAACATAAGCGTCGATTACGCCATCATGGAGAAAGCCGAGGAGATATTCGTATGCCCATCCGACTTCGGATGGAGCGACCTCGGAACATGGGGGTCCCTGCTCACACAAACCAAGAAAGACCTCTATGGGAACGGGTGCATCGGACAAGACATCAACCTCTTTGAGACGCATAACTGCATGATACACACCACACAAGAGAAGAAAGTGGTGATACAAGGCCTCGACGGATACATCGTGGCCGAGAACGACGACACCCTGCTCATCTGCAAACTCTCCGAGGAACAACGCATCAAGCAATTCTCAGGGGAAGACAAGAAGTGAGTTTTTAAGTTCTTGAGTTTTTAAGTTCGTAAGTTTAATAAGTTTTTTGAGTTTGTGAGTTTT
>Ga0181612_104184_pt1 | contig 15236 bp, 10 predicted proteins | sample HoacroProtozoa21_FD_119630 | JGI IMG/M metagenome (GOLD analysis project Ga0181612, IMG submission 119630) | Hoatzin crop microbial communities from Cojedes, Venezuel. Combined Assembly of Gp0051906, Gp0051904, Gp0051908 | reverse complement strand
TGATGGGAGTTTTCAGTTTTCACTATGGCTTGTATCCCACAGCGGGGAAGAAGAGGGGGGGGAAACGGCAAGAGTTGGAATAGGTTTGTTCATTCCAAGAGTCTCCTTGTATGTAGAGGTGTGATTACAGTAAGGACAACTTAGCTCAAATGCAAATATCCATTTACATCGTAATACAGATATTTTTCACCAAAACTGAAAAATGTCTTGTTGGAAGGTACACCTAAACTTTTATAAGAACAGGGCAATGCTGGATGCTAGCATACCTTTTCAGGCTTTCCAAGTGCTCTCTTGGTCTCCCTTTTTAAGTGCCAGAGGCTGACAAGTGAGCTAGACTGTTAGGAGACAGAAGAATTTATGAAGAGTTTCCATTAGTGTTGAGAACAATAAATCATACATTAGGTATCAGTCTTAATTTTGGATAGAAATGAATCTTGTACTTGCTTGAAGTTCCAATTTCAGTTCTACAGTTTTTCTGAGAAATGGAGAAGATTCATATGTTTTAGTTAAAGCTGCATTGTTACACGTTACTGCCTGCAGTCACCGCAAAATGACTGGAGACAGATACAGTCCTGTGCAGGATTTACACCTTGAACTGGACTGAGCGCGCAGTATGTCAATGGCCAGGGGAAGATGTGTATAAAGATGATTAACTTTGTTTCCATATTGTCAGTTTCTAAGTGGAAGGATGAATAAGGAGGGGTGTAAATAAAGGGAGGTGATGTGAGGGATACTGGAGGAATGTTTCGCCTGGACTGCTAGCATGCTGTTGCTATTAGTTGTCAGCTAGCCACTACGCACTGCCTCCTCATCGGTGTTTGCAGAAGAGGAGACTGAAGGAGGCCGAAACTTCATCCAGGTTTTATGGACAGGTAGGTAGAGACTGAGAGGTGAAATGACCTGATGGACTAGGATGGGGTGGAGGTCAGCGTCCCAGGTGCTAACCACCGCCTCGGCTGTGGACAGGCAGTGTGCATTGGGCAAGCGGCCAGTTTTATGACTAACTCTGGTTTTGCAATATGACCATCATTGTTCTCCTTTTTTGTTTCTGGTCATGAACAGATTTTGAAATTGGAGCGTGAGGTCAGTTGTAAGACCTTAAGATATGTCTATACTTTGATCGCAGGCCCCTGAGTGATATTTGAACTAGGCTTGAATTAGCGAGGTAGTGCATGGACGTGACCTAGCTGGGGTAACGTGGAGCAAAGCGTGGGAGATTAAAAACAAATCAGCTTGCGCTGAGCCGTGTGCTAACTTTGGTCTAGTTTTTGCAGCCTGTTTTGTGATGGGGGTAGGGACATGTCCAAAGAGCTCCACAGTTGCGTGGGGGCTCCAAACAAAAAAGGATTCGCTGCCTGCTTGTTTCTGTGTTCCAGCCTCTGCTGTTTTGTACCAGCGTGCTCCTTATCATGGAGCTGGCTTACTGTGAGGTTACTCAGAATGGGGATGGGAGCGGGGAGGTCATGTTTTCATTTCTGGGTGAAGCTGTTGGTTGATGATATGACAGCATTCCAAGGATGCCATGGGAATGCTTATGGAAGACGTTTTGTGGTGTTGGAGTCAAATTAATAAAAGACTATGAAATGAGCTTCATAAGATCCAAACCTCTAACTCCTCACTTAGAAACCAAACAGGCGGAAAAAACCCACCAGCATTAAACTGTCACTTATCCAAGACTTTCTTTGCACGTAGGATTTTGCAAGAGTAATGTTCTCTCTGGTCGTTGTTGCAGGTTTGCTTAGAGCTGTAATAAAAATGGTAATGATTTTTTACTACTTTCACTCTTTCGGTGTTTTGGTTTTTTGGGAAGGGGGAAGTGGGGGGACTCTGTATGGTTGAAGCATGAAATTCTTAACTGCTTTTACTAACAGATGAAGGAGCTGATTTGCAGCAATCTTGTAATCAGTTATCTGCAGAAATATTTTCAATGTTGCTTACTTGCTTGTACAGATAAGGATAGGAGTCTGTTCATCACTAGATTTTAACTATATGCCAACCAAGAAATATGTTATGCCTTTTCTCATTTTTGTGTAATGCTTTTTGCTAAATATTAGTTACTTAGTTTTAATTTGATTTCAAATGTATTGCTGTGTGACGTGTTTAGTGGTGCTATTACAAAATATCCCTCCTCTGTGCTTTAATTGGAGGAAAAAAATGTGTTTCTCAAAGGCACTAAGTCCGTTTTTAACCATGCCAAAGGCAACACGTGTAATGTCAAGTATGTACACAAGAGTTACCGTAAAGCTAGATGCTCTTTTTTCTGTCACCTCTTTTGTAGCTCAGATCATGAATCTTTGGGTGCCTTGAGACAAATACATTGACAGTGTCTTCAGAGACATTGCTTATCTTTCAGTCACCAGCCAAAAAGCAGCAGAAATATAGTATAATTTCTTTTTCTAATCTCTCTCTTCTGTTTCACATGTCATGATTTTTAATCAATGTGAGCAAAGATGACAGAAGGCAAAATCTGTGACAATCAAAATTTTGGAAAGCAGTGAGCTAATCTATTATTCTGTATCTTCTTGTTTTAGAAGTATGCCTGCCTGCAAAAGCAGGGAGAGATTGGAAGAAGGGAGTAAAGACAGCAGTAACAAAAAATTCAGAGGTGTTAGTGTCCATTTTACAGAGTGAATACCTACATGGTTGGAGGAACTTAGTGGGTAATAAACACTCCTGGCCATAACTGTTATTTTTGTGTTCCCCTGTCACGTTTAGGCCAAAGATAAGCCTGAGGAGAGTGGCGCAAAACCTAAGCATGAGCTTAGTAACAGAGGAACCCAAACTGAAAGCAAGAAGCCGCTGGAAGGTATGTATCACTCCAGGCATGCTACAAGCTTTGACTCCAGAAAGTGCAGCAGACAAACTGGAAATTAATGGCCTGCTATTTCCCGCTACCTGAATTACTCAGATGTAACCGAGTACCTTTGTCACCAGTACTGGGAAAAATAGAGTTGTTCTCACCTCCTCCGCAAGATGATCTGTCCCTTGGATCAAACCCCACAAAATGCTGTAAGGTCAAGAAACTAAAAGCAGCGCATTAGTTTGCCTTGCACAGGTGTTTTTGCTATGGAATTATAGTGAACTGAATTAAGAGAGCAGTACTTGTTCAGAGATACCATGAAGGTAGTGGCAATATCACAGAGCAAACCTCTAAATTCTGTTCCCTTAACACATCTGAACCAGCCTTCCCTCCTCCCCCTCTCTGAAGAAGGGACATGTTGATGTTGGGAATATCTTTTTTTTGATCAGCAAGTTTCATTGCTGTGTCAGGGCTACATTCCTATTTAGGATGCATTTTTCAGGGCATTTCCTTTAAATTGTGGACGATCCCCTTTTTAGCTTCATCGCTTAGGAAGTGCCAAAAATAAAGCAGATGGTCACAATTCTGACTCAAAAGCTACACAGGGTGGTGAACTAACCTTGATCGCTAGTGACCTGTGCATGCTGAATCCTGAAAGAAGTTACCCTTGAAATGTCCACTGTTCATATTCACAACCATTGTCATGAGAAAGTGCTGAAGAACCTTCTTGTTCTTTTGTGGAAAATGCAAGAGGCACGGTCTCAAGCCCCAGCATCCCTTGGAGTCTCGCTGGGTTCGTCTCTGCCCCTCCAATCAGGCAGAGGGTGTGTCGGCCTCAGGGAGGTCCTGGGTGGGTCTGCAGTGACTGAACTACCTGGTATATTTGCCAACAGAGTGATTTCAGATTTTGGATGTGGTGAGCTTCAGCCTTGCAGTTTTCATGTTTGCTTTATGGAAATCCAAGTTCAACCTGTAACACTGCTGGAAAGCCAGCAGAGCAGTTAAACCTCCGATTAAGCTATGAGCATTGGCTTAATCGGAGGTTTAATCAGAGACAGCCAAGAGCTGTCTCAAGCCTGCAGATGTAAGGATTTTAAACCTTTTGGGGAGTTTCTTGCTACGTTTTCAGATGTATGTAACTGCGTAGGTTATTTTGATGGGTGGGTTACTTTATTCCCTCTCTGTTTTGCTGTCACTTTTGTCAGGGATAGTTTATTGATGTCTTATTTTGTTCAGAGACAAAAAGTGGGAAAAAGCTGGATGAAAACAAGGTAGCATGTGAGAAGGTGAATGCTTCTAGTGCTGTAGCCCACAAAGCTCACTCTAAACCCCAAGTTAAAGAGAGGACAGCGCAGCAGCAAGCAGCAGAAGGTGCTGGCAAAACACACAGCTCTGAGAGCTGTCGACAGCGAAAGGATGTTGGTGTCAAGGCTTTGAATCAACACAACAGTCTTCCCTTTGTAAATCAAGATCATGTGGGCAACCAAAATGTTCCTGCTAACGCACACAATGTGGACAGAGCCCCACGCCTAGATGAGTGCCACCGGCAGCTTGTTCATCAGAAACTCGGAGAGAATGGAAACAAACCTCCGTTGTCGAGTGCGGCATCCCGGGAAGCTGCACCCTCCACATCGCGGGCTGTATCTGACACAGGCTGTGAAGTGACACATACCAGGTAATGCCCTTGTTGGTGGCTTTCTGTGTGATCTGAAACCGTTTTGTGTGTTAGAAGGAAAAAAAGGAAAGCCAGGTCATTAAAGAGGTGGCTCCTGCTGAGGTGTGATCCAGGGGAGGAACCAGCCATGTTAGAGTAGGAGTGGTGAGACCTTACAAATGGTTAAGGCAAAAAAACTCAAGCTGGCAAGTGCCCTGTGTAAATTAGTGTGAAGACAAGGAGCCAGAGGGCTGGATGTATGGGAGATTTTTTATATATGATTGGGGCTTCTGCGTATTGGAGATGGAAAGGTGACTGCCCTAGTATAGCTGAAGTAGTTGGACATTTATAAACTGCTCACTCCTTTCTGACTTCTGTGTTTCCATAACCACGTTATATATTTGACATATTTACTAGTACATGACAAAACCAAACAACTTCTTTTGTTTGCTGTCCTTGGTGTTTCTGTGGTTTTGTATGCCTTGGTCACCTAGAGAGATGACCAGATCATTCACTTATTAATCTCTAGTAGCCCAATCTTTTCCTCGTATAGGTATTTTGTAATATGTCTTTCATAATCAATTTCCTTTTGAATTATTTATTTACTATTTTATTTTAATTCCATTTATTTAAATTAAAAAAACCCCACACAACAAAACCCAGCACAAACACCTACCAACAAAAATCCACAACCAAAAACCCCCTACCAATCAGACCCCAACAGAGGGAAATTCTCTGGCAAATTTTAACTGCCATGCCTTCTCTGTCTGAGCTGGTGGATATAAAGTTGTTTATGAATATGTATGTGTGTGTGGAGGGGTGACACACACACTCAAACATACACGCACACACACACACATATACATATGTATGTTACTTTGTATGTGAAATTTCCCCATTGTTCATGTGTGCAAATCTGTGAAGCCCAGACAAGAACACGACACTACTTTTATGTATGTGTACTCCAGTTTGAAAATTTTGTTTTTGGGGGGGGGCTTGGGAATATAGGGTGGACCCTTCAATGTTCATTGGCAATGGGTCCGTGTCTACTGGGATTAAAAAACCCAAAAAAAAAAAAAAAAAAAAAAAAAAAAGTGAATGAAGAAGAATGAATTGCCAAAATGAATGAAGGTTGTGCTGATGTCAGCACATAGGCTTCAGGAGAGAAAGGGCTCATTGCAGGCTGGCACACTGGGATATTTTTCTCCTGGGAGGCCGAGTGTAAGGATGTGACAGGAGGAAGTGGAAGTTTTCACTGCTGCGCTGTCTTCTGAAACATCTGAGAACAACTTTGTGTACAGTTTCTAGACCTTGTTACCTCCAGACTGGTTGCTGTCATAAGAACACTAAGAGCAGAGGGACCTCTTCCCTGGGGGTTCTGGGCACTGGCCGGGGAGCCGTGGGCTGTGTGCATCAGCGGCTGGAGCCGGCACGCTGCCTCGGAGCTGCTGCCCATGCTGTGTTCTGAGGATGGCTCAAGGTGTTTGTGGAGCAGGGGGAGGACCGGTTGCTGCTGCTGCTTGGGAGTCAGTGCTGGTTCATCACGATGTGCCGGGCAGTGGACTTGGAGACAGGCAGCAGCTTCTGAAGCAGCTGGGTGGGCTGGATGGGGGGTGTTTAAGCCCCACAGACTTTGGAGAGGAGGGAAGCTGACAGATAACAGGAAGGCAGAGCCCAGACTAATCCCCAGGGAAGCTGCAGCCTTGCTGCACAGGGTACCTGTTACGCTTTTGTGTGTGAAGTGACTTGGGGGTGGTAAACGCCTCTCTAAAATGAAAGCAACTTTTAATGAAGTCTGTAAGCCCACACAGAAGCCTCAAAAGAACATTGTGTTCCGCTGCTTGGAGAAATGCCCAAGGGTCCTGCCGAGCTCTGGCTTGTTCGGATAGCAGTGGAAGTGTTTGTGCAGAGCCGTGCTCAGCAGTTCTGCTAGCTCACTCCGGTGCTCATGGCATAACGCAAGGGTGTTAACGGTGCTGAAAATGAGAGACTTCAGACTCTTGTTATGCAAAAGCAGAGACATTTTCTTTTATAACATCTATTGTAATAAGGTCGCTCCACTGAAAGAGGCAGTGACTTTTGTGAAAATGAGGTACATTCTCTTCTAGACATCAGAAGTCTTCTTCACTTGTTGTTATATAAAATCTACTTTACAACTTCACGAGTTTCAGTTCAGCCTCACTGGAATCAGACTGTGTGCTCGTGACAGTTGGAGCAGTAACAGTTGACTCAACAATTATCACACAAATGTCTGTGATGGATTTTAGGAGCATAGAGAATTGGTTTTAACCCGTATTCTTTTTAGGCAACATAAGAGGAAAAAAAAATTATTTAACTTTTTCAGTAGCTAAAATGCCAAGGAAAATGGTATCGATGGAGTGAGAGAGTTTATGAAAGTTATGTGTTTAACAGAAAGCTGTGGAAGGAGTGCTGTCCCGTCAGAAGACACATACACAGATGTTTGAGTGTGCAAGTCAGCCAGCTGGAAGAGGATGGTGATGGATGGGAGGGCTTTGGATTCGTGGAGCTGTATGAGCAGTCAGCCATTTAGATAATCAGCCTGTAATTTGTGAAGACAATCACTACCCCCTCTGTGCCCAGATGAGTGGTATTTTATTAGACCAACTGTATTAGTTGCAAAAAGTGGGTAAGCTTTCAAATGTGGGAGTAACACTTTGCAGTGTGAGACATTCTGTGTTCAGCAGAAGGTAGGCATATACACAGATGAGGACGCAGAAAAAGCATCAGCATGTTTTCTGGTGCTCTTCCTTTAGTGTTGTGACTATTTCCTGAGGACTGGTACGTAATACTGTAGAAATCTGTGGTCTGAGAAGCTTATAGATTTTTCTTCCTTCACAAAACAAAAGCAAGGCTAGTCATCTGCATAAAGTGTCAACTATTTGCTCTGCAGGATATCCATCAATGTAAATATGACTGAAATGAAAGAAAAGATCGAGATGACCAAGGAAGGAAACTTAAACAGTCACAGAGGTAAAACTCCCAAAGTAAAATCCCCATCCTCCACACCAGCAGAAGTGGAAGGAGTCAAACAGCTGCCTGACAAATTAAAACTTCAACAAAGTCCTACAGGCATCAGCACTGAGCGTAATCAAGAAGTGAAAGGGGACAATAAGCAAAATGAACTTGCACCTCAAACAGGGAAGCAGCAGGGGTTACTGAGCAAGCCCAAACCAGATAAAAAGGCTGAAGAGAAATCAGAATTAAAATGCAAGCCCGTAACCTCACAGAATACCTCTGCAAAGGAGCCTGCAAAAGATGTGGGGGTAGAATTGAAAACATATCACGAAGCAGCAAAAGCAGAAGAATCCCTGAGAGATGCCAACTCTGAGAGGAGAGAATCTGAGTCTGCATCTTCAGGGGGGCGTGCAAATGATGCTCCTCTGCGTACAGGGATGGCACCAGAGAAGGCTGAGCCACCGGAAGCTGGCAAAGAGCTTCCAGCACAGGATGAAATGATCATCGGTAAGTTCCTCGCAGTTACTCTCGGAAACTTTTTACGTTGAGGATTTTGTGCTACTCATGTGTGTTATGTATACAATAATAGTTGGAGCAGTGCTCAGTAGACCACCTGAGTCTTACAGTTAAAGATCTTTTTGCCATGGATGTCTGACTATGTAAATAACAAGTGAATTTACTACTAAAAGAATTTGTACAAATGTTATTTTCCTTTTTAAGTGTGTTTTGGGAAAAAAGTTCCTTTAAAATAAAATTGGGTGAAGTTATATTTGTGATCAGAAGTATGAGTAATTTTAAAAAAATCCATTCTCTTTAGATTAAACATTTGTTCCTTAAGATAGAATATGCAAACCAGGTATGCTTTAGCAGCTATGGACTGGAGGTCCAGAGAGCAGCAAAATATTGCGGGAAGAGTGTCTTGCTGTTGTCTTTGCTGTGTTGTTCGCTACAGATCTCTTCTCGGTTACTGTGTGAACAGTTGGTTGCAGCGTTTCAGGGAGCACTCTCTGCTGGCAGCAGGTATCTGTATGTCCCAGAATGTACATACCTGGGTAGATGTCCTGACCTGTGTCTGGCTTTCTCAGCAGTGGCTGGAGGCGAGTTGAATACGTGTTAAATTGCAGCCCAAGATATCTGGAGATTAATTGTAGAATTGTTTTGAATGGAGGACGCCAATTGTGGGTTTATGGAAGCTTTACCCTAGAAAAACTTGGATGTTAATTATATCATGGTTAACTGATTTAGCTTCCCACAAACTGATTAAACTTAATAGTTGTAGCGTTAATATTTGCAGCTTTAACTTCGACATTGTCTGCCAGATTTCTTGCTGCTAGGAGAAACTTCCTGATTTTACCAATAAATGTCAGCATTTATCAGTGCTGTGTGTTTGTGCTGGTCTTTCCAGCTGCCATATAATGATTAAAAGAAGATCAAGTGTAATTTTTTCAAACTTCCAGATATTTTTTCAGGTGACCTCTTCTGTTAATGCGTAAACTAAGATGTTGATCTTCTAAAGGTGTCCAGTGGGTTTACTGTGTTAAAAAAGCAGGACTGAGATTCAGGAGGTGGTATCCTGTTCTCAGTTATGGGCCTTTACTCCTCATCTGTGAAAGGGTGTTAGCGGTGAAAGTCCCTCACTTGAAGCCACAAAGATTTTGGATATTTTCAGCACCTCCCTTCTTAGAGCTAGCTGCAAATGCAATGCTTATTTTACTTGCATGCTGCTCTAAAAACAGTGAAGGAATCGCATGCTTAATGTTATCCAGATACTTCAGTGCTTGTCTGAAGTCCAGTAGAAGAAAAAATCATGGCTGGTAGAGGAACATGAAGCAAAGAGAAAAGATGGGAGAGGGGGTGGTGCATTTTATACTGAAGTTTAGTTTGGAGTGTTTGCCCGAGCAGGCTGTCGGCTGCAGCCTGTGGCTGCCTTGTCTGGGCATTTGCGTGGGCCCAGGCATTTCTGCCTCGGAGCCCCATGGCCCCCGAAGTCCCGGCTCTGCACCAGCAATGCCTCCCTAAGAAAGTGGAATCATCCCATCAGGAACAGCGATGCCGAAGGTGGGGGGAGCATTAGAGTATGGTTTTGTGGAGCTGTGGGTGCTAGGAGTACGGAAGGCAGCCGAGACCTCTCATTGCACTTAGCAAACACAACAACGTGATGTGCGTGTCCTGTGGATTGAAATCCTTGGTGTGAGGGAGGTGAAACTGTATGCAGAAACATCTCAATGGCCAGCTTGTCTCCTCTTTAGATGACAGCCCTTCTCCTCCGGCTCCTTTTGAGCATCGCATAGTGAGTGTCAAGCAAACAGAGGTGACAACGTGCTACTCAGTGTGTCGTCACGAAGTACTGGGGGGGTAAGTATTCCTGTCCCTAGTGCTGTACTGCTGTTGGTGGCTGAGGCGTGCAGAAATGACGTTAGCTGGAGAGCTAGAGCTGCCTTCTCCAGATGGCCCCAAGGTGTGCGCGGGTGAGGCACGTACAAGCTCATGGCAACCAGAGCGAGCAGGTTCATCCTTGAGACCTTTTGGGCTTATCATAGTTGCTGGGTTCCTTGCATCAACCTTCTGTTGATTATGGGGGGTGCGTGTGGGTTGTCCCTTAGATGGCTGGTTTCTGCCCCAGTTCCATTTTCAGATACCTGACTGTGATCTTGGATGACTGTTCTTCACATTTGTCATAAGGATCCTGGCCACCACTGGTGTCATGAGAAAAACCTGTACCCTTCAGGCAGGCAGATTCAGAGCATTTGAAGTCAGCAAAGCTCGTTAGGTCAGGCAGCTTCCAAAATCTTTTTTCCATGCTGAGCTGCACATTAAACAAAACTAAGGGAGAAGTTATAATTATTTTGACCTTATGTTTAGTTTTCACTCATAGGAAGTTTGCAGCTGCTTCAGCCTTTGTATTCTTGTATCCTCACTTATCTGACAAGAAGGTTTGATTTACAGGTTGATCCAAGTACAAATATGGCTTAATAAGTATAAGCCTGATGATGCAATAGCAGAGAAGATGGTATTTAGAAATCATCCCAAGGGGCATTAATGTATCTGGGTGACATGGGGGAGAATTTATAACACGCCAGAAATGCAGTCTGTGGAGTGGCTACAGTTACTGGTCTTGCAGTCATTTAAAAAGTGATGAGATCAGGACAGAAATATCCTTGTTAATATACCCACTAACGCATCACTGAAGGACAGCAAGCGGGTACAGTTACAGAACTGAAAAAGAATATCATCAGGTCATCGTACCGCAGTGAAATGTAGTAATACGACGGGGGCATAGTATCTTAATGTAAGCATTGAACAACTGGCTAGAAAGATAAAACTAATCCTTCATAAGCTGCGAGAAAGGGGAGATTCATGCTGCTGGCCACCTGATTCTGTTCACTTTGTACTGTGCTATTTTTAATCAACGATAAGAATAGTCTTACGAAGCGTTTCTACGGTGAGCCGTCTTAAGCCAGTTTCCCATCTTTTCCTTGGTTCAACAGCGGGCGTTTTGGGCAAGTTCACAAGTGCACGGAAATATCGACTGGGCTCAACCTGGCAGCCAAAATCATCAAAGTGAAAGGAGCAAGAGAGAGGGTAAGTGTGGTGCTGCGAGCCCCCATGAGCACCCTCTGACCCTGGCCTTACTGCAGGCACCTTAACGCCACTTCCCCGACTCGGCCCGTGAGAGGCAACGTCGCGTTGGGTAGTATCAAATACTGTAAGATCTGGCTTGGTGAGTGGCAGCTTGGACTTCATGTGGCTGTTTGTCATCTCCCGTGTCTGTGATAAACCTTCTGTCCACAGGAGACCTGTGGTATAGCTGTTACTGGGTTTTACAAATGCTTGTATCTGAACATATTGGAATTTAAGGAGCAGGTTTTGCTCATTTTTTGTTAATTTATTATTTTTTCAGGAGGAAGTAAAAAATGAGATTAACGTCATGAACCAATTAAATCATGTGAATCTGATCCAGCTTTATGACGCGTTTGAAGCCAAAAATAATATCACTTTGATCATGGAATAGTAAGTTTGAACTATCTCAGCAATTGTCAGATGTATGGGTTTTCTAAGGTCGCTAAAGGAGATAGGGAATGATAATTCTGAGGTGTGAAGAAGACTTGGGTGATTTCCCAGACTGAGAGCTGATTTCACTTTCAGAAGGAAAAAAAAAAGTATGTTTTACAGGTAATTTCTTCACGTTAAAAATAATATATTTGGCAAGAGTACAGTTTAAACAAATGGTGAGAAAGCAACTGTCTTCAAAAGTGTGACCGAAATTACAAGATTGTTAATAAATAGAACTTCACTATGGTTCATTTTTCATGTAAGTTTAACTTACAGGCTCCAACGGTGTCCCTAGCTACCAAATTACATAAAAGTGCTGTGGGTAAATAAAATCTCCTATTAGGGAGTGAGTGAAGGCGAGAGACCCAGGCAAGAGGAAAGAGGTGTTTTAAGTAGAATTAGAAAAAGCATGGAGAAGGTAGGAAGGTGATTAATTATATACATGGACCGCCTCCTTTGAATAATTTTAGGATTAATAAAAATGCCTCCCTGGTTGAAGCTAAATAAGAATTTTGATCTATATCAGATATGGAATTCACAAAAGGGAGATTTCATGATGCACACCTGCTGCCTTTTCTGTGTAGTGGCATCGTGCTTTACAAGAAACTGAAGTTTTATAACCTAAAAACTGAGTTTCTGCTGCAGAACTAATTGTTAATGACATGAAGGAAAAAAGAATACAAAATGAAGTAGCAAATATAAATATGATAAAACATTTAAAATGTGTATATTGAAATTATTCCCTGAAGTTTTTACCTTTCAGAACCTTGTCAGAGCTATATGTCTGATGTAATTTTCTCTTAATTTTTGTGCAGAATTAAGTTCAATTGTCAGCTCATGTAAAATAACTTTCAATTTGAGAAGTTTCATGTTGTAAATTTTATATGTTGAAGACTCATTTTCTCTAGACTAATAAGATGAGTGAATAATGGATACTTTGGCAGTCCCTGCAGGTTCTCCAGGTCCCTGTCGGATCACCAGGTCGTGTGGGTTTGACATAGATCCTCCCGCAAATGTTAGTGACAGCTTTTACATTTTTGAATTTAGATAGTCATTGAGACTACTGATACACTTTGTGTTGGATGTGTTATTAGGATGTTTGCTGAATTAGAGGGCCTAAGTTCCCAACTTGGAAATAAATTGAGCTTATGAGGAATTTTAGGTTTTTAAACACATTTCTATGTCAAAATTTTAGTCTTGATGGCGGTGAATTGTTTGACCGGATCACAGATGAAAACTACAATCTGACTGAGTTGGATGCAATCCTGTTTACCAAACAGATTTGTGAAGGAGTCCACTACTTGCACCAGCATTATATTCTCCATTTAGATCTGAAGGTCAGTAGTTCACTCTTGGCTTTTTAGCGATGCTAGGGTTTGGACCACCACAGGGTCTCTAATGACAAGAGTAATTTCTCGTTTCGTGGACTTACATCATAAAGAAACAGACTTACTTAATTCAACAGCCACAATGAATAGAGTTCTAGAGATTCATTATGTTTTATTCAGTATCTGTTTGGTAGCTTGCTTAGAATAGTGAAATGAACCGGGTTCTGTCTTTTGCCTCTCTTAAATCAGAAGCTTTTCATTCTGTGCCCTTTTCTCATCAATGAAAAACCACCCTCAAACCCCTCCTTGGCTAGAAATACCTGCAGTCTGCCCTGCACTCCCCCCACCCCCTTGAAACTGTGTTCAAATATCTATTCAGTCTTCCTCCTATTGCTTGTACTTTTTTTCTGCCTGGAACTGAACTGCAGTAAAACGACAATGTTTTCCTAATGGCCCCTTTGTAATTGATCTTTTTCAAAAGAAAAACCAAGAGATTTTTTTTTTCTGCTTGTTTATACAGTACCTTCTACAAATGGTATTAAACCTGGCTGGCCTGTCTGCGGTTGTAGTAAATTTGGGCACCGTCATCCCCCCTGTCCCCGCCTTGACAAATATTCTTGTTGGAAAAACCAAATTTTTGCCTTTGTGCGCAAACCAAAGGATGCATGTGACATGTTTCTTGTGGCTTGTTACGGAGTTACTTTTATACTTAAGGAGTAAATTCAGTGGGTAAGTCTCAGCCATCAGACTGACTCTACCATTGTCATCTATGGTGAAATATAGAATGTTGTTATACAGGAACACAAGTTAAACTTCTCTAAGGGAGGTCCAGACCTTTCCCTAACTCGGTATGCCAGTCAAATCCTTTTCTCCCATGATAGGACTAGAAGGAAAAGCATTGTACTAAAAATTATGATTAAAAATCTCTGAGATTTTTATTCTCTTCTGCTAGATCTCTCTCTCACAGTCATACGTTTAACTCACAATACCCTCTTCTCTTTTTGTAGCCTGAAAACATACTGTGTGTAAATCGCACAGGAAACCAGATTAAAATTATTGATTTTGGATTAGCAAGGAGGTAAGAGAATTAAGTTATGAATTTATTTTTAAAAAAGCAAAACAGACCCACAACCCTCTGACATATTTTTGGTAGTTCTTTGGGGTTTTTCATGTATTTTGGTGGCTCTTGAGGAATTCTGCTATGTGAATGAGCTAAGCAGTGTGCTGCTGCAGGCATCAGTGTTCTGCTGTGTGCATTAATTACCTAATTGCTTTTTCCAAATAACATTTCTGTTGGATAAAGCTATGCTGCTGTTCTAATTATCCCAAAATGATTCCCCATGTAGAATTTTTTCTCTAGGGACTCCATGGAGGCTTCTGGAGACTTCTTGACTGCTGCGTTTTATTGTGTAGGTTCAAGATGTGGAAATGATCTGCTACTCTTTATGTAGAAGAGCTGATTGAAGGAGGGGGGGAAGCATGTTTGAGCCATCCCGTGTGAAACAGGAACCCTCAGAGAAATATGGACTTTTCTCCATTCTTTTACTTTGCTCACAGAAGTTTATTAGAGGAGAGCTGTGGGAGCATGAGTCAATTCCCCTAGAATAAAAAGGAATGACTCCTGTTAGTATAGCAGTAAGAACCACAACATTTTTCTGTTTCTTTTCTAAACCCTTGGAGGTATTTGTTAAGCCAAAACCTGGTACATTAATGCATATATGTACCTATCTGTCCAATGACTTTTTTCATTTAGAAGTATTTTACAAAAACAGAAATGGAGAATTGAGGATTTATTTTTTAAATTGGGAGGGTAAAGATGCAAACTTCTACTAAAGCGGTTTTGAAAACAAGGTATTCCAGGAAATAGAGCTGTAAAAGCATTTCTTTTACGGCTTGTTCTGTCTGTACGCAGATGTAACTCCAGCTGCCATCAGTGACAATTATTACTGGTTCAGTTTTGTAACCTTCCCCATTCAAGCAATAAAACGGAGTCATTTTCTCCCTGTGTGGGTCACTGTTTGACTTGTTACCAAGCCCAAAACATCCTCTCCAGAGTCCCACCTTAGCAGTTACCTTGTGCTTATATCTGTTATACAGACCTTTACCCTGAGCTGTAGCTGGGTACATCCCACTAAGCAAATGCTCTCCAAACCTGTCTTAATGGAAGCTGCTTTATATGTTTTGTTGGACAATGTGTGCTGGAAAGGATCCCGTGGAGCCTGGCAGAGAGTAAAGCTGCTGTTGCTCTGTGGGAGAGGCCTTTGCAGGTGTTACTGCCCTTGGTCTTCCTTCTAGTTTTGCTCTGGCAAAGGGATAGCTGATGGCGTATTAACCTACAGTCACAGCAAAATTCACCAATTGATTTTTTTTTTTTTTTTAACTTTTTGTTCTCCCGTTTTTCCCGGTAAAACTGCTGTGTCTCCTC
>Ga0181612_127145_pt1 | contig 15237 bp, 7 predicted proteins | sample HoacroProtozoa21_FD_119630 | JGI IMG/M metagenome (GOLD analysis project Ga0181612, IMG submission 119630) | Hoatzin crop microbial communities from Cojedes, Venezuel. Combined Assembly of Gp0051906, Gp0051904, Gp0051908 | reverse complement strand
TTTCTTAAAGGCCAAGCTCGCTTTATATGCAAAAGTTCTACAATTCCTCTTGAATGCCTTTGCAAATTCAGACCAGACATAGATTAAAGTCATCTGGCTCTTTTTTCATCCTCTCTGTCCAGTTCTAAATTTAGAAGCACCCAACAATATTCCTCCTGCTAACTTTTTCTGCCACAGAAAAAGGCAGCTTATATCTCACATGCCTTTCCTGAATTCATGTTCACTTTCACCAGGGGAAAAAAAAAGAATCATTATAAGGATCTCCATCTCACCTCTTAAAGCCAATTTTTTCCCAAACACCAACCAGTTTTCTACATGGCACATCCATCATCCAACAACTGCCTCAGTCACTCCCTAGTCCCTACTATCCTCTTATGCAGCCAAAACATTGTGTAACTATCACTAAAAGGGCATTCTGCAGTTTCCTCCAGCGCACATGAAAGAGACCAGTACTGGTGGAAAGGTACAAGAATAGGACAGTTAACTTACTGTTTGGGAAGAGTTAAGAAAATATTAACTTTGATTCTGTGCTATGTCTCACTTCTAGCAACCTCTGTCAGGCTAACAAATCAGGACTAGCAGAAGACAAGCATGGAGGCTGCATCATCCTTGACTCTCCGATAGCGACAGAATCAGTGGAGCAGATCCAGGAGGAGAAGACAGTGGTGACAGCACTGAAGGTCACCTAGTAAGTGGCTAGGAACCACAAATACAGAACTCTAGAGTGATAAACTTGTGACAAACCAGTTTGTCCCAATGTTCAAATAATTCCTCATACAACAGGACAGCTACTTAAACACTGCAACAACAAGACCATCATTTAATAAAAAGCAATTATGATTCTATAAAAAGCTTTTTTAAAGAACAAAAAAAAGTCAAGCTACTTCCTACACCACTTGTATTTCTACGTTATTTCCACAATAAGCATTACAGAAGTACTTCTTTAATCCAGTCATTCTGGTAGTCTGAACACCCCACTTCCTCAAACCACTTTTCATTTCAAATTCAGCCTTCACTAAGAGAACTTCTACATCATGTCTCTAACTTGATGTGCACTTACTTTCTGGTAACAGAACATAACTGAATTCTCTTAACATAGTTCAAAGCAGACAACCATAAAAGCTGCATTTTCTACCCTACTATTTAGCTCCTAATTAATGGTGGAATCAGTGATTGTGATTTCCATTTATTCTACACCTTTCATAAGAAAAATCTTCTGAAGACATCAGCGCCAGAGTTCTTGTTTTTTAAAAACAAAGACTTAAAAGTAATTTACCCCATAGAATAAGAATGTATGGGTATTTTAACACCGCTACTACTGAAGAAATAGCATTAACGTAGCACCGCATCTCATTTGTATCAACTGTAATAGCTTTGCAGTTAGTCTGCTAATATCTAATCCCTGTAACAACAAGTGACACATAGTTTTCTAATAATACTAAGCAGGCATTCCTAAAACTTGCTAGTGGTGAGATTCTTCATCTTTTTTCTTTAACCCTAAATGAATAGTGTATTCAGACTGAACACTCTTTGTAATTAGTAGTAAGTCTTTCAATGTAAAGAAACAGGAACGCACTCCAAATTTTGAGCAACCTGCTGTTTGTTCCACTTTTTTTCTGATTACTTAAATTAATAGAAATCAAACTGACATTTTTCATTGCACCGTTACAGATGACTGACTCAAATCTTTTGCATACACCATATATCTGACCACTGCATATACGGTTTTTTAACGTTAAAAGGAATTGATACTGCTAGGTTTATCTATTCTGATTAGTAATAATTACAAAAATAGTTAACTATCAGCACACCCAGTTTTACGAGCTGTAAATAGAAAAGGAGGAAGTGTGTTATGTGGTAAAAAAGAGAAAGTCAGAATCTCTTCTAAAGAAGTCCTGAAGCAAGTATTCAGACATTAATCCTATTAAAGAAAGGAAGAGTTCTTCCTGAGAAAAAACACCATCTGAACTGTTATATCACTTGAATGTAGCAGAAGGCATGGGGGAAAGCTTTCTTCTTCTTTTTCATTACCGTCTATCCCATCCCTTGATTTGAAAGGCATCACCCAGTATCTCTTAAGCCGCCTTTCCCCTCACAGTGATCAGTATTAGTCATATTGGTATGTTAGCTGGAAAATTCCAGCAGGTCAAGGCACAACAAGACTGGATTCTGTGCAGCTATGCAACAAGTGACACATTCAGTGGAACATTTAAAGAAGCAGGTAAATAACACACACAGTATACAAAAATAAACACACCTTGTGAAGAATATCTGTAACAATAGCCATGACTTCTTGCCTCCCAATTACAAGATGATCATTCTCTGCATACTGTAGACCACAACTTGCAGAAAGATCTGAAGTAATGGTCTTAGAAAGATTAGATGAGGTGACTACTGAGTTTGACTGCGAACCTTCTCACGCTATAGCAGGTGAGAAGAACAAGGACTTCTGTGGGAAAACTCAAATAGCAGGAAAAAAGCCTTCAAGGTTAAAGATCTGGAGCTCAGCTTTGGCCACTTTAAGCCTATTCAGAAAGCTTAGATCTTGAACTCAAAAAAAAAAAAAAAGAAAAAAAAAAAGCATTAAAATAACTTCCATTCCCACCCAAACATCTCTGGCTCATACTAATACCAGGCCAGCTCTCAAGGCCAAAGTCTTGTCATTCCTCACAGTACTGTGTGAAAGTAAGGACTAGTAAGCATTTGAGCCATGAGCAGGAACATTTCTTAAATATGCTTTGTTCATGCAAAAGTCGGACAGGAAAACAGCAGCTGCAATTCTATTTCTCATAAGCACCATGTAAAGCACCTCACAAGCAGTACCTCCCCTTGTTCCCAGTGTCCCCAAAGGCTTCAAACTGACTCAGAAAAATAATAAAAATGTTTACAAATAGCAAAATTTCCCATCCATTGAATACAGATTTCCAGCACCGTTGTTGCAATCTCCGTTCTATTTTCTAAGAACTTGTTATTTTAAAATACTTCAGAGATATTTGATCTCTTCTGTTTTTAAGAGACCATCCAATAGACTTGTCAGCAAATTACTTCACAGAAAGAAAGTAAAGGAAAGGAGATCCAACACTAGAATATTACCTGCCATCTGGAGGGGCTTAACAAATTATACAGCTTGCTGGTATTTGAGTCCAGAGCTCAAGTAACTTAAAAACCACGTCCATCCACATGCAGTCAGTAAGTTCCAGCTGGTGACAGGAACTCCACAAAGAACGCTAAAATATCAACAACAGACTACTTGAGACCTAAATTTCTTATATCCTACAAAACTCTGCTGCTTCACTATTTACATTAACTACTGACATTAAGTTAGAAAATACTGAGGGACATTCTAGACAACTACACATCTGCACCTTTTTATCGTTCAACAGCTTTTTGGGGACTGTATTTTGTCTGCAACAGGCAGAATCTGACTAAGAGTCACAGGATGTCTTTTACTTATCTTTTAAATTTCTTTTGGTGTAAGACAATAAGAGTTGCCTGATCCATATAAACAGAAGCACATATATATTTCTATTTATTAAAACATACACATGGGATCAGCACTTAAACAGGAAAAAAGAGAAAATTCTACAAAGAGAAAATGATCTAAAGAGAAATTCCAGAATTTCCCCCTTTTCATATTACCTATATTACTCTTACAAAGGAAAACATTTTGAAAGACACAAAACAAATGTCCACTGACTGCATATAAAAAACCTAAACTACACACGAGATTCATACCATTTTCACTATTACCAGTCTCCACCTTTTCCTACGTCACTGCATGAATGTGTCATAACTGTGCATATATAAGCAATTCTATGCTACATTTACATGGATGCAGTTATTTTGTTCTCCTCTACATTTCAAGAGCTGTACATTCAATCTAGCTGCTGAAAAGAAAATACCTTTTATTGCAGCAAACCTACAACAAAGGTGTCCTTAAAGGAAACCAGTGTAAGCAGCAGGCAAGGGCAACAGAAAAGAAAGTACAAAATTTTAATTATTTCAAGTTTTTCTTCATATTTGTGGCAATTAGCACACACATACACAGTTGCATTCTGTGCTATTCTACGCCATTTACAGAAGGAAGCAGATATGAAACTAATTGTTGTAAATTGTCTTAAGATGGAAATGCCATAGACTCAGACGTGTCTAAACACCTCTGCTACATGACCATTTTATTCTTTTCATAAGCAAGTGGAAAATAATTCTTTACCATTCAATAACTATTTTTGCCACGTGTTGTGCACATGTATTCTATTTCCAGCACACATTACCACCAAGCACATGAGATCAGATTATTTTTGCCAGCAGGTTTTCTCACCTAAGGATATAAATGGCAAAGCAGGTTCAGTTCCCTCACCAATAAACAAACCAGGCGCCATAGCCACTTAGTACACCAGGGTAAAAGGTTAGTTAGCTCTTACAACGCACTGTGAGAACCTACCTCAGAGAACTGTGAAGAAAACCAGCACCATTTTTTCACACATCAAGATGTCAAATACCCACTGACGTGACATGAGTATTTCAAACTGAGGTGACTACTCAATTTGACTTCATACTTCTGGAAAGGATCCGGACTTTCAACACCACAGCAGAAAGTCAAATGTCCAGAAGTAGATAATAGAACTTAAATAGAATAAAGTTCCTCATCCAGGCACAAATGCATTTAACAGTGGTGTCCTGGGTAACAGAGGCCTAGCCGAAAGTTACCGTTTTCAATTGAGTATTAACAGGGTTAATTGATAATCTGTATCTTTCTGTTAAAGTGATTGTCACCTGGTTTTAGCCACTTTAAAACCACAGTTTTTAGCCATTTCATACAGAGCATGGACAAGTACGTGTAACTTCTGGCAAAAAATGGATCCACACACATGCCCTGAAACTGCAGTGAAAGCTCTAGTCAACATCTGAAAAGAAGCTTGCAGCTTTTGAGAAAATGTAGGAGAGTCTACAACAAACATGGAATTTACACATAATAAAGATTTCTCTGCTTTCTTTTTAACGACAATTTGAAGATGATGAAAAGAGTGAGAATTACAAGGACTAAAATAGCCACTCTCCATCATAATCATGTTAAAACGGGTCTGGTATCATGTTGGAGTCAACCAAATTGCTCAACACCCTTAGCGACTTGCTATCATCATCAAACCATGAACAACTGACATTACTCAAAGATAGAACTCTGTCTAATGAAGTCCTCTGTGTTTTCTGTGCAATAAATAAAATCCCATTTCAAAATAACGCAAAGCTGTCCTGAGAATGTAAGATGTATTTATTACAGAGAGGTACAATCACCTTGGAAAGACAGATGAAGTTCCTGAATATTGTTAATGCAGGTTAGGATACTAACCCAGCTTTGAAGAAATCTGAAAAAAATAAATTATCTTCACTCTTACATACAGAGAACTTTTTCTCCATCCCAAAATTTTAAACGAAACACTTAAAGCAAAAGCACACTGCTGACAGTGACAGGCCTATACAGAAATACAGCCAAACAACATTTCATAATTTAGGAATGTATCTCGAACTGGTAATCTAACACCTAATACTCAAGGCACTGCAATTCCAGACTCCAGCAAAACACTGCAACTGTCCACAAATACAGCACTGAGAACAACAATCCCCATAAGGCATCTCTCAAAGTTTGCGCAAACTTTCAACCTTGAACGGCCAGAGGTACAGAAACAATCTTTTTCCAAAACCTGTGTTTCTACCTGAACAGCGCTAAAGATACTTTTGGATTAAAAATAGCACCTCCCTAAATACTAAGTTCTTAGTTAAAAGTTCACCACTGCACTCTGAAAACAGAATGGGAAAAAACAACGACCATCTAGGGCTGCAACACCTGTTGGAACAGGCTTAAAGTGACTTCATGCATCTCACTAGCAAAGGTAAAAATGAGTATGGTAACTTTACAGTAATGATGGTATTCATTACCACACAGGATATTTTTTGAGCTACCCCAGCTAATGACTCAAGATTTCATTACTATTGTCATACAAAACTTTAGTTTTATACTGGGTTTGACTCTGGCTGGCAGGTAAGCCCCCACCCAGTTGCTCACTCATTCCTTATCAGCAGGTTCGAGAAGAGAAATGAAACGGCAAAAAAAATGGGGGGAAAAAAAACACCTCGTGTGTAAAGGCACGTTATAAGATAAAGGCAGTTTTCATAAGTACAAAGGAAAAAAAAAGAAGAAAACAAATGCTGCAAAAGCAATCACCCACCATCAGCAGACCAATGCCTTGCCAGTCCCAAGCAAGGTCTACTTTGGAAAAACAACTCCCCAGTTTTATTGCTGAGCATGACATCATACAGTATGGAATATTCCCTTGCTCAATTCAAGTCAGCTATGCCAGCTGTGTCCCCTCCAAGTCTCCTGCCCACCCTCAGCTGACTTACTGGCAGAGTGAGCAGCAGAGGGGGCCTTGACGCTGTGCAAGCACTGTTCAGCGACAGCTACAACCCAGGTGTCTTATCAACACTGCTTTGGTCACCAATCTAAAACACAGCACCGTAAGGGCTGCTATAAAGAAATCTAACTCCATTCCAGCCATGCCCAGTAAGTTTTTAAGATAAGACCACTAGTACTCAAAGCATTTGTCAGGTCAACCACAGGTGGAACAACCCAAATACTTCAAAATACCTACAGAGTGCTAGAGAAAGCCAATATATACAAGGATATCAGAAGACCCACCTGAACTGCCCTATGACTTCAAAGAGCCTAAAGATACCAGTGAAGACTGCACAGATATTCCTGTAGCTTTAGATATTAAATCAACAGTTATCTAGTTCTAATACACCTGCAGGAATCTACACAGCCTATAGCTTGCTTGAAGATGACAATTTATGCCATATTAAGGATTTTCCTGAACAGGAGAATCTCAAGCATACCAAGAATACTTCCCTCACTTCCACAGAAACAAAGACTCTTCAGATACAGCATCCTCTCCACTCCTCTTCCCTACCAAATCAAAGATTTCAGAAACAGTGAGTCTCGCAGTCCTCAGACTTTGATACACACACAGAGACACCAGAACCGGTCTGGTGATGGTTATGCAAGACTTATTCACTATGGTCAAGTTCATCTGCGCATCTCTATATCACACATGTAGGTAATCATAAAAATTTCTTACATGGTGTCACGTACACTGATAGCCATCTAATTACAAGCTTCAGTGATATAGGATAGAAAAGGTTAAAAAAAAAAGGCATGATGCATTTAAGTGTAGCTGTACACAAAGATCAACACAACTCCGAAGTAGTTCTAAGCAGTGCCACAAGGACTATATTCTAAAAGTCAAATCCAACTGTAACAAGCATGAAATGCAGGAATTCATCTACACATGTAATCTAGAAAAAGTGCTTTTGTATAAACCTGATAGAAATACTACAGAACATATTTTTTAAACTAAAAGTAGATGTATTGCAGTTGCAGCAAATACATGATATAGCTATTGAAGATGCACTTACAATCCACACAAGCTCAAATAAGCCAGTTACATCACCAAAGACATCTGTGGATCAAGCCTTAAAAAAGCGTATTAAAAAAGATGAAAAATACAAAGCGAAACTATTTCTGATTATGCTCTAAATATTGAAATAAAAATTTGCATATATTTTATACACAGAAAGCAGAGACTCTTTAGTAAATGGGAAAACGAACTGTCCGATTACTTAAGGACATCCACTGCAGAACATAGTTATCCCAATATAAAATGTTCTGGATCGATCTGGTATCTTTTCCATTTTCATCTGGTCTATTCTTGTAAAATCCACTCCAGAAAATGCTTTACTATTTGCAAATTCATTATAGCACTTAAATAAGGGCCGCATGCACATTTCAGTATTCCAGGTATTCAAGTGAGGTGCCTTTCACTGCTTCACAATCATCCTGACAAGACATCACTTTTATTTAAATTCTGGGACATGCTTCAAGATGCTTCTCCGCAGCTCCTGCTTGTGTGAAATTTGCACAGCAAGTCACTACCAATTTCTACTCAGGAGACTTGTGTATCACTTCTGTAAACATCAAAAGAGCTTGAGTATTGCACCAGTTTCAAACGTCTCACAAAACTGCAGAAGTTCTCCAGCTGTTCAGGATCCCATTTAATTTGCTTATTCGCAAGCTATATGGTTATATTTATTCTCATTCATTAAATGACATTCAGTCACAGTTACAGAAGTCTTAGCTCTAAAGTTGGGCTCAAACCCTCTATTTTCCATTAAAAAAAGCAAGTTGCACTTCCAAAATTTTCACTCAACTTAGTATACACTAGATGTAGCAAGGGAACTCAAAATGGCCAAGCATATCCTTGAGACATTTGTCTCCCCAGGTTTTCTGTACAGCTACCCAAAAGAGAGGACATTCTGCAGAACAACTCTGACTGCCATACACAGAATCCAAACTTCTCTTTTCACCAGTATATTTATGGTTTGTGACTACTTCTCCAGAACACAACAACAAATCATTTTGTACCCACCATTTCCATTTAACAATTCCAGGCATTAGATTTGATCTGTTTTTTCCCATGCTGTTACAACAATTTTTTTAAGGGCTTTGGGAAAGTCATTCCTGTTTCTTGTTACCCTCCTCTGGTTAAACTGAAGAACCAACCAAACTACACTCTCTCAGAAATGTGTCTTTTACCTAGAGCTAAATATTTTTAACATCTTTAGTTGGTTATCACTGAAAAAAAAAAAATTCCAGAAAATGTCACATTCATTGTGTGCATTTGTTCTAGTGGATTAGAAGCCTAAGACCATTCATTAAGCTATTTAAACAGAATAACCTAAAAAATTAGGGTTTTTTTTTTATCAGCAGTTAAAACTTGCCACAACCTCACTATGTTCTCCAATAGGCAAAGATACATTTGTTCTCCAATAGGCAAAGATACATTTGAATACTGCTTTTATACTTTCTAGCACACATAAGCCAGCTGAGTGACACTGAGTATAGTATAGTCCTCTGTGGCTCAAAATTAGTTCTAGAAACAGTTCTCCATTACATAAAATAAGCCCACACTTCAAATAACTGAAGTAGGTGTTGGTTTGTAGTTCCATGGGACTGTATCACAGAGTCCAGCCTTAGGCAAGTCTCACACTAGTAAAGCTCTAGCTTGATCATTCCTGTTAAGTCACTGTTCACAAAAACGTTGATTCTGCCTGGCAAGAATCACCACATAACTTCAGGACCGTTACAGACACATCTGGTTTCTTAGGTAAATCTTAAGTAATAGAATGGATCTCAAATCCAAAATGGCTTCAATTCTAATGGGAAAGGAGAAAGAAGAATGCTTATATTATTGGAATAAGTGAACCTTTCACACTTCCATTTTCAAAACAGATGTCACAAGCCACACCAGAGAAGGAATGGTCAGATATTCTGTTTCATCAGCCTGAAAAGGCAAATTGCAAAATTACATCAATCAAGGAAAAATACTGCTGGAAAGATGATTCTCTAGCTGGCTTTCGTAATTTATCTTCCACTAATGGCCTGATCTTAAATTTGTTATTCATCAGCTTCGTGCTCACAAATCACAGTAAGCTACAGTCTACAGCTCATTCAAGACCAAAAAAGGAAGAAAAATTGCATGGAAATATCCACAACTAGCATCCCAGCTGAATACAACCAATTACCAGAAACTTTTTTTTAAGAGGCAATATTAGTTATGAATAAAGTTGCCTCTACTTCCACTAGAGCTTACAAAAAACTTCAATGGAGGAGAAAAGTACACTGTGGTTGAAAGTATTTTCAACACAAATAGTCTTCATTCAGTGGAAGAATGGAGTCTCTCTTAGAAATAATAATGCTTTTATAAACTGCTCCTGGGACTAAAGGAGCAACTAAACAAAAGTTGACATTCAAAAACTTAAAAACTAGAGCAGAGGGACACACAGTATTTCATAGACAAGTGTTGAGGGCACACAACGTAGGAAGAGAGAGACATCTAAGCAAATGTCCTGCACAAGCCTGATGAAAAGAATCTTGCATCTCAATTAAGAGATGGAAGAAAGAACCAAGCAGCTACAGATTTTCTCTTCTGTTGAAGTTAATCCACTTTAGCTTCTGTACAGTTCCAGTGACACAGTACTGGTCATTACTCACTCAGATGGAGAGAAAGCTTCCTGACTACTCTTATCTAGCTCATTTCTTTTTTACACAAGCTCTTCTGAGACTTTATATGACCAGTCCATCCTCAATTTCATAGTTACTCAAGAATAAAGGTCTTGCCTCAGTCTTAGTTTGGAAAACTCATAATAACTGGATGCCGTGGGTTAACTTTGGCTGGCTGTCACGTGCCCATCAAGCCGCTCTCTCACTTCCCCTCCTCAGTATGATGGGGGAGAAAATATAATGAAAAGCTCATGGACTGAGATAAGGACAGTGAGGTCACTCACTAGTTACCATCATGGGCAAAACAGACTTGCCTTTGAAAAGATTAATTTAATTGATTGCCAACTAAATACAGAGTTGGATAGTGAGAAACAAAACTAAAAGCATCTTCCCTTACCCTTTCCTGGCTCAGCTTCACTACTAACTCTTCTACCTCCTTCCCCGCTGCTGAGCAGAGTGGGAGGATGGGGAACGGGTTGTAGTAAGACCGTAACACTTTATCTCTGTCAATCCTTCCTACTCACACTTCTCCCCTCCTACAGCATGGGGTCCCTCCCACACGACACAGTCCTTAACGAACTGTTCTAACGTGGGTCCTTCCCTTGGACAGCAGTTCTTCAAGAACTGCTTCAGCGCGGATCCTTTCCACAGCATACAGTCCTCCAGAAACAGACTGCTCCAGTGTTGGTTCCCCATGGGCCACACCCACCAGAAAACCCGCTCCTGCAGAGACTCCTCTCCACAGGACACAGCTCCTGCCAGGAACCTGCTCCTGAGAGGGCTCTTCATGGGCTGCAGCTTCCTTCAGGACATGTCCACCTGCTCCAGGGTGGGGTTCTCCATGGGCTGCAGTGTGGATATCTGCTGCAGAGATGTCCTCCATGAGCTGCCAGGGGACAACGTGCTTCACCACGGTCTTCTCCTTGGGCTGCAAGGAAATCTCTGCTTTGGGACTTGGAGCATGTCCTTGCCTTCCTTCTTACTGACCTTGGTCTCTGGAAGGCTGTCTCTCTCACATTTTCTCTCACTCCTCTCTCTCACAGCTGCTCCACATGGCTTTTTACCATCTCTTAAATACATTATCACAGAAATGCCACAAACAGTGCTGATGGGCTCGGCTTTAGGTAGCCATGGGCTCATTTTGGAACTGGCTGGAGCTCGTAGTGTCCAACAGGGACAGCTCCTGGTCTCTTTTCACAGAGGCTACACCAAAACTTTGCCATGTAAACTAAATACACTTGTTTAAAAACTCTCTTTCCAACTACAGAATAACTTTAAGAAAGCTGAATATGTGGAAAAAAAACCCCTTTCCTATCATTTCCTCCGGTCAGGCATTGTAATCACCAATGAGAAGGCAGACAAGTGATTCACTCTTTTGGAGATTACAAAAAGAAAAAAAAAAACAACAACACAAACAAACCACATGGTTATATACTTATATTCTTACTGAAAAACTTCCTGAAACCTCCCATATGTATTTTTTCTGCAGCTAAAAGGTGTATGTATATTTATCTCTTTCTACAGCATAAACTAAGCACGCAGCTGTTCACTGTGCCACCATGTGCTGCATTAAATAAAAGCAATTTTTATTTGCTAATTTCTCAGTACCTTGCTCTACAATTAGTCACTAGGTTAAGATAAACATAGGCAGAAGAACATGCATCAAATAACATGCAGAACTCATCTGAACTACATTCCAATAGTAGAATCTTGTAAGTGATCAACTAGGAACACAGCAGCTCTCCTGTACTTAAGGCCAAGAAGAAACTTCCATTTAAGATGAACTTTTCTAGCTTTCAAAAATCCACAGTCATTCCAATTTCTTCAGTGTGCCTCCTCAGGGTAGGAGGTAGAGTATTTGGAGTTATTTGACTGAAGTACTTCCAAAAGAAAGTCATTTAAACCTGCTTTTCTCATTGGCATTTTTTTCTGTATAGACTAGGGGATCAAACCACAATCCTAACTGTACTCTTTATTGGCTCAGTTGTTCAACATATGCTTTAGAAAATCATGACAGTGTTAGCTCTTTCAGAAAAAAAACATCAGAAACAAAACTAAGAAGTAAAATAAATGATGCTGGACAAACGCAAGCTGTAGACTCCCAACTCAACAGACTACTATACACACATTCACAAGACACTGGTGTCACACAGCGGATCAACCTGCCACATTCCAGATAACTCACATTGCTCTAGGGGAAACGCAACTGCCACTGAGCCTAGTAGTCTACAAGCAGCCAGCACCAGTTTGAGTCAGAACCTCGGTCAAAGTCTGGAATGAAAAAAAGAGGAAAGCACCTAGCTACAGCCTACCTCTGAAGGCTTTTATTTGGGGGAATGAAATCTATGTACAGGAACAAAAATATTCAGAAGACACTAAAAAAATTTCATGTGCGATCTGAATCCTCAGAAGGGAACAGTGGAGTAATACTTGAACTCTCTTCTCAGTTCCTGTGCAGGAGCCGGAATCTGGAGGACTTAAACATGCTCTGGCAAAATGCACCTTCTCTCCTTGCTTGCTTAACAGAGACTGGAGAGAAAAGGGAGACTACACCCACAGTAATACTTCGCTACCACCATTGCCAGTTCTACAATAATAAGAGTAGGTCAAGTATATGATAGCTATTATGGAACTCCTCTCCTCCTCCACATCAAAACCTCATAAATTAAGAAGTCTTCAAGGATCTGCTCTATCAGGCTTGTCTACTTCACAAACTTCTGCCAGAAAAAATACACCAGCTGGAAATGGCAGCCGGGAACCACACACCATACAGCCAATTCAGCTGTAATGGAAACAAAATTCTGATGCAGAAAAGTTATGCCAATAGGAAAAGCATTTGTGTTGGCTTTACTCACACCACAGACCCAAACGATGAATTTTTGCTGGCAGAAAGATTACTTCTGCTTTTCCAGGAGAGGGCTTTATCGGCGAAGCTGCAGTGACTTTTATGTCAAACTGGTTTGAAGAGCTCAAATACCCAAATTTTTCAAATAGTCCTGAAAGACGGTTACAAGAGAAAGTAAGTTAACTGTCCATATTCTGGTACGTCTCAAAGATTTCTGAAATAAGGTCTCCAAAGAGCACCATTATTTCAAAATTGTAAACTAAAAATTGCCCCAAAGTTTTCTTTGTGTGCATGCACCTACAAAGCAAAGAACTCATCAGTCTCACACCCTCTATTTCAAACAATGCAGTTCACTTTCGAGAAGTGATACTGAAGAGCCTGTTCTTCATTATACTCTAAACACAGTCACCAAAAAAATCTCATGAAGCCAGAGGTTCTTGCCCCTGGAAGCTCTCCTTCTAATTCTCTCACGCAAAAAGAAATCCAAAAGTGGTCTGTTCCTCTAGGGAATCACAGCATTCCATTCCCTTCCTGCATGAGATGGCAGAATTTTTCTGCATATCAACAGAGGGTGGATGGATGCAGGGAAACTGATGTCAACTCACATGTGGACTTTTAGGAAAGGAACAATCGCTGATTGGATTGGGGCAGTCAGAGTTAATCAACTGTCCTGGTTGGCCAGGCACCAGAAGGAGGAATATAAAACAGTAACTACTCTGAACTGCAGAACAGTAGCATGGGGTTTTATTTATTAGTACAAGCTGTAAACTGAACCAATGGACTATGGGCCAGTAAGTTACTGCCCGAGTCAAACATATGAGGAATACATTTTTTTCAAACACATACAACTGCCTTCTTGACAGGACATGCAAGAAGAGCTGGAGGAACATGGCAGTCCTAACGGAAACAACAGTACAAGGAACAGCAGGTGGAAAGGGGAAAAGAAAAGAATATAAAAGGAGTCTTTTTGTAAACATCAACAAATAAAACTGTTTAAAAAGAAAATAATATTACCTGATCTCAAATATCCATAGTTTGTAATTGCAAAATGTAACATCATTTCCATTTCACATCACCAAACACAGACAAGTGTGGGAGGGAAAGAGAAAATAAAAAAAGGAAAGGAAAGGAGAAGACGACTTGGAATCACACAGCTGGCTTCTGCTTGCCAAATAACTTTTCCAAAATGCATAATTCTAAAATAACTAAAAGTTCTATAGACCTTATTTTGCCTTTTATTCAAAGTTTTCAGAAACTGAACAGCAAAAGGTTTAGGGTGCAATACTAGGTTGTTCAGGTCTTCGGATGACAAACATTATCAAACACTACCTGAAAACAAAAAAAGTAGCTCTTGGGCAATGGATTTTGTTTGTACCTTCTTTCAGACCTCACATGGTTAAGATCAGAAGTAACTGTAAGATTGTCTCCAGGTTACACTGCCACGCCAAAACAAGGTTTTGTGGACAATCCTTCCTCCCTTCCTCAGAGAAGCATGTACCCAACAGTACCATGCGCCCACTTCCAGAAATCATTTGAAGAAAAATGCTGAAAAGCTGTTCACAAAACTACCCGAGCAATATCACCAACATGCATATGTTAAAATTACATTAATAATGAAAAATGAAGCTATTCAAACTTCCTATGAAAACCTAATTCAGGCCCCTGTGTGAACACAGCACAGCTCCTAACTACTTGATCACAGACTTGTTGCCCATGGGACACCTGCCTTACCCCATGCACAGACTGTGCCTTCCTCAAAGATGGAGCACGGCCAGGAAATAAAGACTGCTGCACAGACTCACCAGCCTCGACTGCAGAACTGAGCAGGCACACAGAATAGGCTTACATACCCCAGGACTGGTCGTACATGTTCACTCCACAAAGGCCAAAATTTTCTTTATTTGGTTTTAGACAGAGAAAAAAAGGGGCTAAGAAGCAACTCTCAGAGTCAGAGCACTTCTGATGGAAGCGCAAGAAGGCCCCATAGATAATGCATCCTTAACCCCATCCAAGCTCCTCTTTGACTTCTAGGTGTCACATTAGATCAGCACTACTGCATTAACGAGGAACTTTCAGTACCCATAGATGTACAGAGCATAAGAAACAAGACACAAATAAAACTGTAGTAAAACCTCCTGGAGGTCGTCAACAAGCAAGTGGAGGAAAAGAAGGTTATCAGGAGTAGTCAGCATGGATTCACCAAGGGGAAATCATGCCTGACCAATCTGATAGCTTTCTATGATGACATGACTGGCTGGGCAGACGAACGGAGAGC
>Ga0181612_107674_pt1 | contig 15237 bp, 10 predicted proteins | sample HoacroProtozoa21_FD_119630 | JGI IMG/M metagenome (GOLD analysis project Ga0181612, IMG submission 119630) | Hoatzin crop microbial communities from Cojedes, Venezuel. Combined Assembly of Gp0051906, Gp0051904, Gp0051908 | reverse complement strand
CGGGACCACCGGCTGCGGCACGCAGCAGCGCTGGGTTCTCAGCAGCCAGCCCGCTGCGGGACGGCTGCTTCACACCCAAAGCAGAGCGAGGAGAAGCTCAGCAGCAGCAGCCGGAGGCTTCTCGGACCCAGCGGGTCTGGAGGCGAAGGCCAGACGATAGGTGAGGAGCGGGCTGTGCGCTGAGGGTGACCGGGTGAGGGTTTGCAGCCTCCTGTCGCCAGCACACGCGCGGCCGGCGGGAGGGCAGGAGCCTGGAAAACGCTCCACTCCTCCTCTACTCAGGCGTCCGCTGGGGTGTGTGTTTATCTCCAGCGGCTCGCTCAGCCGGAGGACAAGGGCAGGTTGCAGTCATTGCCAGCCCGGATTTGGTTTAAAATATAGATGGAAACGGCCTCGGGGAGCAGAGCGGTGTTATCTGCAGTAGAAAGCAAAGCAGCTGTGATACCGACTGCATCCTGCACGCAGAGCTGCCCTCATCGAGCACACAGCTTGCAGGCAAGCGCTGGTAGGTGCCACCTCCCTGCGGACCAGGACCAGCTCTGGATCCTTCATCGGAAAGGACAAGCTGGCGGAGAGACGACAGCCTGAGAAGGATTTGGCCTCCCAGGTAGGTTTCTTTCCCAAAACAACCAAGAAGGGCTTGGCCTTGAAGACTGGGAGCTGCTACCCAGCATCCCTTCCGTCTGAACATGAGGAAGAACTTCTTCCCTCTGAGGGTGACGGAGCCCTGGAACAGGCTGCCCAGGGAGGCTGTGGAGTCTCCTTCTCTGGAGATACTCAAGACCCACCTGGACAAGGTCCTCTACAGCCTACTGTAGGTGACCCTGCTTGGGCAGGAGGGCTGGACTAGATGACCCACAGAGGCCCCTTCCAAGCCCTACCATTCTGTGATTCTGTGATTCTGTGGTTTGTCTGTGGGAACTATATTTGTGTTTCTCTCAAATAATTTTAAACAAGAACAGAAACCCTGGAAACAGTTTTCTTGGGAATTTGGAGAAATGATCTTCAGTTTTTTAAGTTTATTGTTTGTGTCTCTTTGAGTGACCGGTTTAGGAGATGGATCATAATTTTTTGTTCCTGAATAATAATTTGTCCTGCTTTGAAATCTGAAGGAGGAGGGCATTGCTCACCCTAGCCTATTATATTACAGAGCGTCCCGTAACATGCTGTCGTTTGGTGGCTTCTGGTTTTATTAGCCAGGCTGCTATTTTAGTGTCAGTCTGTCCTTTGTGTGTAATGAAATTAAATACCTGGAATAATACTTAGGTATGAAAAAAAAAAAGTGTCACCTAAAAGACCAAGCTTTTGCAAGAAGGTGGAAGCAAGGGATTTAAATGAAGCCTGGCAAACAAAGCTGTTGTACACTGCTAAAGAACCCCTTCTGGCTGAAAACCTCAAGGGTAGGTAATTATATTTCTAAATGAGGCAATCATTGTTAAGCTATGAAGAATATAATTAATTTTATAACATTCTGTGTTGTTGTAGCCAATGCAGATAATAGACTTTTTGAGATATTAGCTGCCCAAACACATTTAACTAATTTAAAGAATCTCATTGTGCATTCTCTTAACTGAAGTCAACAGTAATAAAACCCTTCTCTGCCACTCCAGGAAACTCCGTCAGTGGTAGGGTTTTGCTGAAATGAATTAGCTGAGTTTAAATTAGCTGAGCTGAGCTTCAGCTCACAGACATTCAACTGGTTTCTAACTTTATTTCGTGAGGTTTTTGATTTGCAAGCACAGCACTTTTTAGTATACAGTGGACCAAATTTGTCTTTTCTATGATGACACTGATTCCAGCTAAAGATTCACCTGGCATGTATAGGAGACAAAAAAAAAAAAAAAGAACAAAACAAAAATCTAAGAAACAGTGACTCTTTCAGATTAGTGGCCATCAGAGTCACTGTCTTGTATCTTTTCAGGGACAACAGAGGATGCTCCAGAGGAAAATTCATGAAGTGAATAGCAAATGTGTGGAGAAAGTTTAGAAGTCAGAATTACTCATAAGACCTCTGAGAGCAAAGCTGTGAGATCCTACAACCAAAGCTTTTGCATGTAAGTGTAGTCTTCTGCTTGTGAAAGATTGATTCTGGCTACAAGGTTAGTCTGTAACTGCGATCTCGGAAGAATACAGAGAAGATCATAGCTCAAACAAGAGGCGACCAGCTTGTCTCTTTAACGCAAAGCCAAGGTCTGCTGAGAGCTATGCAAACAGAAGGCTTTGGAAGTAAAAGACTACTTGGAGAGAGAGCAAGAAGTAACAGATTGCTCTATGTCCCCATTCCCCCCTGCATAGCTCATCCTTCAGAGACGATTATTTTCTCTATTTTTAACAGCACTGCAAAGCAGAACTCTATCTGACACCTGAATATTTTAAGGTGGACACATGGTGCTCAGGGAGAAAAAGCAATTCGTGGTGCGGCACACAACTAATCATGAAAAGATTTTTGACCTGCGAAGAACTTTGTTATTGAGAACAAGATCTGAGAATTTTGAGGGAGACGTTGAGATCAGACAGAGATTAGATGGCAGCATCCCCTCTCGTGGCTGTGGCTGCTGCCAGAGGAAGAATTGGTATTTGACCCCTCCTCTTCTATTCAATGGCTTATGCGTGCGGCTGAAAAGAAAAATACTCAAAGTTACCGTGCGTGACAAGGTGTTGAATCCCAAGTGGAGGCCGGCTTTTTGGGTGGCTGTGCAGTTACTGATGGATTGCCGAGGGCTTTCAAATTTAACCGGTATATCTTGTGTGGCCTGATCAGATGTCACCATAAACAAGACAGGAACCCTCTGGCAGGGACCACCCTTGGGTGTGTACACGACACAGAAAAGACAGTCCTTGTGAGGCGAATGGGCCTTAGTGTCAGGCCTGTGTGGGAGCACGTGTGACGTCATGGCAGAGGCAGACGGGGAGGACCAAAATGGCCACACTGTTGATGCCCAGAGACAAGCATTCCTGCTGCCAGGAAAAAAGCCATCTGTTTGTGTTAGAAAGCAGCCCCTGAGGGGAAGGTGTGTTGGTACGGTTTTGCTAGGCTACCCAGCCTGGGTACGGCTGCTGACGGACACGTGTGTGTGCTGGAGCTTGCAGGCAGAAAGAAGACGTTACGTTACAGTCTGAGCTTATTGAGAAAAGGAAAAAAAGACTCCAAACAAGTCCAAAAAACCCCACAAAAAGGCAAATTGCCAAGTTGTTAGAGTTCTCTCTGGGGCAAGCTGAATCAGCATGTCCGATCTTCCCACCACCACGGTGGTTAAGAAAAGTAGACAAAGATCGAAAAAGCTGCCTCTTTTCTCTAGCTATTGAAATGTGCGTGTGTGATTTTGTTGATGATGCTGTGGCTAGCGTCTCATGGAAATGCAGCACAGGACGTGTATGTAACCCTGGATCACAGCACTAATTTAAGAAAAAAGAAAATCCTATCCAGCAATGGGTAGAAAGAAAAAATACTTTTTTATTTTCCTTCCTCTCTATCCTCTCTAAGGTGACATTGTACAGGTAGAATAATCAGCTCAGTGTTAAGAAAATGTACCCAAGTAAGTTTTAGGTGATGGACAACAGAGAAAGCAGTTGTTGCAAAGAGCTTTTGTGCTGTTCGCGTGCTACTGTTTGCTTGCCGGAAGAGTCTGTCTCTCAATTTTAAAATAGCAGATTGATGCAAATCAGTCGAAAACTTATTGTCAAGGTTAGAATTTGTGGAAAGGATCTGAAATCAAAACTATATTTTTGATGAAGTTTTTTACCCCCTTTTGTCACAGTGACTGGCATGACATTAAAGAACAGCAGTGTGCGTTATTTTGGCTCAGGCTGTGAGCGGTGCTGGTTGATCCTGAGGAAGTCAGATACCGCTAAAGCACGCATACCTATTGCAATTCAAGGCAGGGATCAATGTTCTTTCTGTCATCCTTCACGCTAGATGTCCGTGCTGACTGATGTAATGGGAAAAACGTAAGTTGCTTTCTGAGCTGGTGGGGAAAATACTGTGGAGATAGCTGTGTATCCAATTGTCAGAGCGAAGGGAAACTGGATACCAAAAATAATACAAGTCTCTCTGCAGCAGCATAGCTCGTTCCAGAATATAAAACTAATTTGCAGAAATGATACAATAATTTTACCTACTATTGCACAGAATATTTTAGTCATACTGTGAACAACGTCAGCTTGGAACACAAGCATGTCCCTTGTGTACAGACCTAAAGGACGACTGAAGTCAGCCCTTGCAGACTACATGAAAGCCTTTGGTATTACAGTGAATTTATGTAATTACTGTTTTCTTGGCTAAATGGCTTTTTCAAAAACTTGTGATGTCGTACTTGTAGCAGCTGTCCCTGTCACAGGACGACCTTTCAGACCGGTGAGGTGTGTGGGCCGCAGAAACAAACCGTCCCTGCTGGAATTCCGCCCGGGCGCGTCGCCCTGCGGTGCCAGGAGCCGGCCCTTGGCCTGCACATGGCGCAGCGCCTGGCCCCGCAATGGGACGCAATGGCTGCCCCGCCGGCAGCCGGTGGCCGGAGAGACACAGAGCCTCCCGCTGGGGCTTTGTTCCACAGAACTGTGCTGCCCTGTTCCACTCCTTTCCTTCAGGAGAAAGGGAAAGAAGGAAAAAACCCCGCTGCATGCCGAATGCTTGCAATAATTCACAAACTGAATGGCCCGGGTGGACAGCACCGAGGGGGAGAAGGCTTTTTGAGCTTTCTCTGTCGCGGTGCTGGTTCATAGCCGTTAGTTACAACAGCACGCGGAAGGCCTGGCGACAGTGCTGTGCTGCAGATGTTAAGCTCCGTATTTCGTCGCTGGGCTGCAGCCATCTCTCAGCTCCAGTCCGCCGGCTGGGCTGGACCCAGCACCCTCAGCCCAGGCGGCCAGGTCCAGCACCCTCGGCGTCTGTGGGGGCAGCTCCGGGCCCCGGGTCTCTGCCTCCACCTTACCAACAGACCACTCGCCTCCCTCAGCCTTTCCAGCTCGTCCCTGCTTTCTGGGTGACCCCTTGCCGCAGGTGCCCTGTGACTTGGGTGTCTGCTCAGCCGCCTTTCGCTGCAGCTGCCAAACAGATGCGTCGCTCCTTTGCTTAAAACCTTCACTTTCCCCTTCGTTTCTGCAGTTTCTGAACTGAAAAACTGAATACAATTTAGAAAAGCAAACAGTTTAGTGGAGAGAAAAACAAGGGACATTAAATAATAGTCTCAGCAATTAGATGAGGAAAGGAATTAAATAGCTTAATTCAAGGGCCTTAGCATTATTCACTGCAGGGCTTAATTTGAATTAACATGTAGTGTACACACATTTATAAATGTCATATGTGGGTGGCTCTTTGACAAGAAATATTGAAAGTAATAGCAAAAAGGATTAATCCTTATACTTTCAGTAAAAGCACTTAGTTAAGGTCTGGCGAACTGCTGTTTTAATGAGAATGTTATTACTGTAGAAAGCGAGTGTTGTGAATGAGACAAGCTTCAGCTGCTGGGAGAGCTCTTAGATTGCAAAGTAAAATAAATGTGTTTGTTTCTTTTTTTGCTGTTATTTTACCCTCGTCTGGGTCAGCCTTCTGGTGCAATGGCCATTTCGACTATAGGAACGTAATGGGTCCTACACTGAATGCCAGTGTCTCGCAGTCTGCTGCGCTCACTTTGGCACGGTGTTTTTGCAGGGTTGGGGTCGCTGAGACGGTGGAAGTTGCGAGGACATTACCTTGTTCTTCTCCTGCTTTCCTGAAAGCACTTGTTGCTCTGTCTCAGTTTCAGAAGTTCTGAAGCAAAAGGTCAAGGTTTATGAAAAAAACTGGTTTTGGGGCATAGCGAAGAGAAGTGGATTTTTGTTAGTTGCCGGGAGCCGAGGGCCTCATTTATTCATAGAAATATTTATGTATTTACTGGATAATTTTTAAGCAGCTTCTGAGGCAGCTTCTGAGGGTGCCCAATGAAAATGTGTTTCTTTTCGCTGATGAAATGAATCACGAGCACTCAATCCCTCTGCCAAAGACTGGGATGGTAAATACTGCCCCAGACTGCCCGCAGGAACGTACTCTGTCTCCTTGGTCAGCGAGGCAGAGGAGAGCAGGGCTGAAGCTGTGAACCTGCTGCTGCTGGAGGGGCCTGCAGGCTGCATGCTTGGAGCTGGAGACTCCTCGAGTCGGGGAGTGGGTGGGGGTCTGAGGACTTTGCAGTCTGGCTTTGTTGTTGAGACTTTGGGCATTTAGCTAGTGGTCTGGGGTTTTGTTTAATATTTTTTTTTTTGTGGTCAAAATCTGTTGCTGTGTAAGTTGACGTGCAGTGCAGAAGGGTAGTTTTTTCTAGGTTCTGATGAATTCTCCACACACAAAGCACATTTTCTGTTTATAAAATATTTGCTGGCTTCCTGTTGAAACAAAAAGAAGCTACTTGGCAAATAAAGGAAGGATTTGTTTTCAGCTTGTGTTACCTAGATCTGTTTACTTAAAAAAAAGAAAGAAAAAAAGCCAATGGCAGGAAGATAATCCCTTGTTTCATCAGTCTCAACAGAAATATCAGTTTTGATGACAAAGCAGCAAGGATCAGCAGTTAATTAGAAAGTTACAGGCAGAGAAAAAAGGGTTTACTACACATAGTGCTATCTGCTGCTGCTGGATAACGGTAGAATTAACAACAAATGATAGCAAAGAAACAAAACCAGAACATTACTTATGCATTAAAAGCTGACAAAGAATGTGTCCCAACATGATTTGATGTCCATGTTGTACGAGCATTTTCACAACTGAAAATTTTATTTCTTGAAATGTTTAGTCACTCAAGAATACATTTCAGTTTCTCAATAGCATTTTCTCAATAAATATATTCAGTTGATGTTTCATAGCATAAAAAAGGACCTTGCACTGGCATAAATTAATCCACTACACATGCATATTAATATATGTCTGTGAACTTCTTTCTCCATGCCATGTATCAGAAGTTCAACTATACAAATGCATGTGTTGTAATATCAACCCCCTGGAAAACAAAACCAAACAAAATAAAGAATAATACGAATGCGTTTGCCAAATAATGCCTTAAGATATTGTAAGTGTGTATTACAAGTGGATTCTTGTTGTTCTTTTTTCGGTGTGTTTATGTTTATCCACTGCAGATATTGTCCGGTTTTTCTGCTGTGCAGTGAATCACAAGGGAGTGGACAGGGGGTGTGCGGGAGAGAGTTGCTGTAAGCTAGAAACTACTATGACTGCTAAGAAAACCTTAAGTTATAAGCGTGAATTTGCGTGAAGGTTGAATTAGCTTGAGTTTACTAAGGCATGGGTTTTTTCCCTTGAAAATCCAATGATTATATACTTGCCGCTGTTCTAATTGGGCAAGATTGTCATGGCCTACCGCTGAGCAGCTGGTTACCGGAGCAGCTGAAATGCATGCCTTGTTCGTACCCCGTAATGGTGGAGCCTCCCTCAGCACAGGAAGGCCGTAGTTAACAAACCTATTATGTTTTTAACAACTTGTCAGATTTTACTAGATTTGATGAGATTTTACGTTTTTATCTATAAACCACTGACTTCTTATGAGAAACGACATGTTTTGTAACAAAACAAGTACTTCCTATCCCTGTGGTGGAAAGAGGGGAAAACGGGAAATGCATTCAGGTGAAAGAAGCCATTATATACAGATTTTTAAAGGGACCTAATATGACATATGTTTACAAAGATGATGGGAAAACTACCTATTGTATCGATGTTTGGAAGCTCACAAAAGATTGCACCCTTCCAACATGCGAGGGTTGCTTGACTGCCTGCGGGACGTTGCTGAAGCTGCGCAGGACCGGGGGTATTGCTCTCCCTGGGGAATGTGGGAGTGCTGCCATCTGCGCCAGGGCTGGGGCTGGGAGCTGGGGGATGGGAAAGCACATCCACAGGTCACCGCTCGGAATCTCTGAGCTGCTGATGGGTTAAAGGAGAGGAAGGGGAATGAGAAGAAATGCAACTTACCGTTTTGCTCGCATACCCATGAGGACGATTTTCGTTTCCAGGTCAGCGTTGTGCACACACACAGGCTTTGGCAGTGAACCAAAGGGCTGTCATTCAAAGGCGGGCAGCAGTTTTACTGAACACCTAGCTGTGTTTCCACGTGGAAGGAAAGTTGTGGCGTTCTGCCGTGTTTAAATGGTGGAAAAAATATACTGGTAGGGACCAATAGGGACTTTTGTAAGATCTCAGCTGTGTCTAAAGTGGAACAACAGAGCGGTCTGCTTCCGTAACTTAAATATTCAGGATGAACCTGTTCAAGCACTGAGATATTTGCAATGAGAGTGTGATTAAACCTGATATAAGCTGGGATAGTATTTTCCAAAGAGGCCCAACTCCCCCTTTCAGAAGCTAATTAGGTACTTCAGGGTCGATGTACCATGGAAAGGGAATATGAAAGTTAGTTAGAAAGTTCTTATGAGATATTATTTATAAAGTATTGCTGTAATCTGGAAAGTGCTATGATTTTTAAGAAAACCTTAACTTGTATGGAATGCGATGACGAATAAATGCAATGAAATGTTTATTCAGAACCTTTTCTGGACTGCGATAGAGGAGTGGTAATTATCCCTCTCTCTTCAGTGCTCGTTAGGAAATATCCAGATACTCTCTTCAGTCTTGGACATCGACAAACTGGGGTGAGGTCAGGGAGGTCCCCAGGGCAGTCGGGGCTGGAGCACCTGCCCTGGGAGGAGAGACCACAGGAGCACGGCTTGGCCAGCCTGGGGCGGGAAAGGCTTGGGAGGGACTCACAGAAGCCACCCTGCTTGCAGGGAGGACGTGAGAATATGCAGCCAGGCCCTTGGATATTAGGAAAAATTTCTTTACTGAAAGAGTGATCAAGCATCGGAACAGGCTGCCCACGGCAGTGGTGGAGTCACCATCCCTGGAGGGGTTCAAAAAACGTGTAGATACGGCACTTTGGGATGTGGTTTGGCAGGCATGTTGGTGTTGGGTTGGTGGTTGCGCTTGATGATCTTAGAGGTCTTTTCCAGCCTTCTGTGATTCAAGGATTCTGTGATTCACAGAGTGCCACAGTGGGGTGGGAAGACATTGCTTTGTGGTTGGACTCACAGGCAGTTAGGTGCTGCAAGGCTCAGACCTCAGGGTCACTCCACAAATGCAGCTGGGGATGGAAGTCTCCTCTGGGGCGTAAAACTGGACCCCTTCATCCAAAGCCGCACACAGGTTGTGGTTCTGGTTGGCCAAGCATAGGGTGGTGTCTAGTATGTATGTTTAATGCTAGAAAGTGCAGAGTGGAGATGTTTAATCTCCCTGCCTGCCTGAAGCCCCCATATGCCCTAGATTCCCAAGCTTCCACCCCATAAAATCCCGTGGGTTTAGGCATGCTCCAAACAGCTTGCATCTCCGCAGTGAGTGGTCCAGCCATACCGAAGTCTAGAAACAACAGCATTCAGCCAGGTGTATTCACAAATCTAAACGCTTGCTCATAGTAGGTTGACTTCCTTATCCTTCTACAAGTGGGAAGACACCTAAACAAAACCATGTGCCATTGTAGTGCAGGAGTAATAAACTTCATAGGTGTTTGACATCTCTGTGTGTTTTGAGGGAACAGCAGGGTTAAATTGTGAAAATTGCAAATGAGGAATCGCGTGAAAATCTACATAAATGTTAATGTACCACCATTTATTAGACTACAGTAATAAATAAACTCAGAGTGAGTAAAAGATAAATTCATTGTGTGCGGCCCCTACATACACATTTTATTTATGGATAGCTTTTTCTTTGTATATTTTGCACATACCTAAATAAGTATACTCATACACGCAGGATGTCTCAAATGAAAATAGGATCATAATTTACGATTCTGTTAAAAAATATCTATGGGCTGTTTAAAGAAACAGGCTTTCTTTTACATTCAGGAGAATATTTCTGGGGAAAACACAGTATTCCATCCTTAGCTTCCCTTGCAAATAACTGAAAGAAAGGCAGGGGTGGAAAGACTTCTTTAATTCTTTTTTTTGTTACTTTGTTTCCATACAGACACACATAAATAGCTTTAGAAAGCCATTTAATGGCAGTATGCAGGAGCAAGGTAGTGTATTCCTGGGGTTTACATCGGAGAAGAGACTAGGTACACCAGACTTGTTGGTATCCTTATTGGTATACGGACTGGTATATTAAAGTAGACAACAGCCATTCATACCAATAAAGCAGTATGTATATTTGCCAAATTATGTACTCCAGCAAATTTTTATATTAAAACAAAACACAAATTTTACTCTTTTTTACTGGGGGGGAGTGGGGGGAGCGGTGTGATGTGTAAAAGAATTTTCTCTTTCCATCCTTCAACCTTCACGATAATTTCTGGGCAATCTCTTGCTCTCTCCCTAGCAGAAGAGCCACCTTTCCATAATGGTGTGTTTTCTAGTCTTAGAGCTGCAGATGTAAGATAGCACAGGGTATGCCAAACACATAATGGTGGATTTATTCGACAGATACAGAAGCACAGTGTGACATCTCTTCCAGCTATCTCAGCTGTGTTTACCCATTTCTGCCTACTGTATGGCAAACACTTCTGTGGTGTAGACAGACAAAGACTGTCTGGTGGATGGGTTCTCTCTCCAATTCCCAGAGCGTTTTGTCACACGTTCCTTATGGCAACTATGAAAGCTTTGGTTATGTAGAAAAAAGATGTGTTAGGTTACATACGGCAGAGACAAGATGGAAATACACTTACTGATATATGTGAATACATTGCTTTATCTACAGATGGTATTCTTAGCAACACATTTTAAATTCAAACCCAGTCCTTTATTCGTATGTGTTATAAATGAATGGAGGCATCTTTGGCAACAGAAACTTTTGATGCAAATTCAATGAAAAAATTAAAAAAAAAACAGTCCATCTGCAAAATATCAAGAATTGCGAAATTTGTGTTTGTGATCTTCATCTCCGTATTTCTACAGCTAGAGTTTTACTCCCATCACTTTGAGAAATATAAAAATGCTCTATTTATTTTGCCAGTGATGGCGACATTTCGGAGTTACACAGAAATACAAAAAAGGAACACATTTCCTTAATAGTATTTTTATCTACTACTCTCTACAAAATTACATTGCATTTTAGTGTTGCTCTTTAGTGGCATTCTCTACTACCTTATAAGATGAGCTACGGCTAGATATATTTCCATAAAGGATAAAATAATTGCCATATACACTCTCTAAAAACCATTTTGCTTGTGAGACGCAGCTGTGTACGAAAGGAAGAGAAAAAAAGTGGGGGGCATTTCTCTGTGCTGGAATACTTTCAGAGAGTGGAACTGCAGAGTGTTTCAGCACAGATGTGAGTATAATTTAAAGAACAGTAATACACTTGCAAACCCGCTCCATCTCTTCGTGCATTCATCTTGGTATCTTTGGAAGGGTGAAAGAGAGATTGAAGTTGGCAGGATATTAAATAAAGTAAGGCACTTTCATGTTCTTAATCAAGCTTACAGAAAGTTTACAAAATATTTATGAACTTACCTTTCCTTTGAATACTTTTTTCAGCTGTTGTTTCAGATATAGATCTAGTTACTGTTTTTTTCTTCTGTGTTCCAGAGGCTCTGACCTCTCTCATCAAGGCACGACTTTGCTGTAGTTGTTATGCAAGAGTTCCTGTGTTGCTCTGAATCGTAGAAGGAAGGAGAACAGATAACAATCTTTCTTTTTTTGTATGAGCTTGTAATAGTTTGACAAGATACAGCTTAGCGACAGCTTATTCTTCCGCCTAATTTGGATGCACACTGGACAAAGTCATACATATTTTAAAACAGAAAGTAAGAGAAGTTAGAAGCTTCACAGGAAAGAGAAAACAGGACAAGGACAGTTTGAGGAGACATTCTATCATCAGATTTTCTCATTGGAAAAACATTTTAGACACTTTATTCTTTTTTTTTTTATTATACACATCAAGGGTACTCAGACAAGCAGAAATAATGGCCTCTGGCTAATGATTGAAAGGTAATGTCAAAGAACTGGTAACCCAGCCACATGTGGCTTGTAACAAATTTCTGTCTTCTCCTTGCTTTTCTACTCCATCCAGGAAAAATGAGAATACTTAACAAGTGTGCTGCCGTGGCTTGGAGACAGAGAGTAATATTATAGGTTGGGAGGGAAGTCCAGAGGTCACCTAGTCCAGTCTCTCAGTCAAAGCCGGTACAGTTACAGAAGGTTGTTCAGGGCCTTTTCCCGTGGAGTTTTGGCTGTCTCCAAGGATGGAAATTCTACAACGTCTCTGAAAATTTTGTGCCAATGTTTGACCACCCACATGGCAAGAATTTTCCTTATATGTAGTCAGAATTTTCCATGTTCCAGCTTCTACCTGTTGCCTCTTTTCTTGCTGCGCTGCAGCTCTGAGAAGAGTCTTCTCTACGTCCTCCCATTAGGCAGATGGGGATAGCAAGAAGGTCTCCCCCAAGCTGCCTCTTCTCCAGGCTGGGAAGACCAAGTTCCCTCAGCCTATCCTTACATGTCATGTTTTCCAGCCCACTAATTGTCACTGGATTTGCTCCAGTATGTCCAAGTCTGTCTGGTAGTGAGTACCCAAAAGTGGGCACAGCACTTCAGACACAGTCTTACAAGGATCAGTCTGAGAAGAAGGATCCCTCCTGCGGTGGCTGGCCTTTGTTGCTGCAAGGGCATGCTGGTGATTCAATTTGTGGTGCACCAGTCTTTTTCTGCACGGCTGCTTTCCATCCAGTTGGCCCAGAGCCTGTATTCATGCGTGGGCTCGTGGCAAACTGGAGGCATTTACCCTGGGCTATGAGGTTTCTTTTGGCCCGTTCCTCAATACTGTTGCAGTCCCTCAGGATAGCAGCCCTCCCTGAGAGCGTGTCAGGACACATCCCAGTTTGACACTGTCTGCAAGCTTGCTGAGAGTGTACTCTGTCCTGTCATCTAGATCACCAGTACCGATCCCTGAGGGTCACCACTAGTAACTGGCCACCCACAGGCTGGACTTTGTACCACCTATCACCACCCCCTGAGCTCAGTTTTCCAGTCCATTTTCTGCGCACCTTATGCCCTTAGCCAGCCCATGCATCTTCAGTTTGGCTAGAAGGATTTTATGGGAGAGTCTGTCAACGACCTTGCTAAAGCCAAGGTAAACAACAGCCACTGCTCTTCCCTTGTCTGCACAGCCGCTCGTTTCAGCATGGAAAGCAATCAGGTCAGGTTTGGTTTGCCCTTGGAAGATCCATGCTGGCTCTTCCCAGTCTCAAACTGTTCTGCCTGTGCCTGGATACTTAAGATGAAGAGGAGGCTTGAGGAGGATGTGTTCCATAACCTTCCCAGGGAATGAGGTGAAGCTGACAGGCTTGTCCATTCCCCAGTCCCCCTTGCCCTTCCTGCGAGTAAGTGGGACAGGTCTTTCTCCACTCAGTCTTCTGCACCTCCCATAATCTCTTGGATATGTCAAGTTTTGTCCTTGAGCCTTGATAAGAAGTGCTCTTTTCCCCCCTGTGTCTTATAAATGATTTTGATATCCTTGCAATTTTCATTAAATATGATTAGCAGAGGAGTGTATGTCAACAAGATTGACCAGGGATGATCTTGACTCAGCTTAAGCTGAGAAGAAAGTCAGTAACGCAAATACTTAGAGATGACAAAGGCAGATCAATTGAATTAAAATTTTCCTTGCTCTTGGTTTAGTGATTAAAATGACCTAGGAAAGAACTTCCCTTAGCACTGGTTTCATTTAAAAGGGTGAGGGGAAAGTCCCACATTATATGTCAGAAATTGGTTTCTGGCTTTTATGGGCATTTTCTGTATGTGTCAGGGTAGAAGATTAGAGACCTTGAGGACACCTGTGTTTTAACTGGATTTGATAAGACATGAAGAATTCGACTCTCTTACTTTTTTCATGCACGGAAAGGATGTTTAACCAGCATCTGTATTTGTTTTGAAGGATGCAATTGGATTTAGCCTAATCCCAGAGACAGGGAGAAAGAACGGTGGTTTATTAGCTCCTCTAAAGGGAGGCAGCTGCCTGAATTCTGGAGCACTTTGCAGTACTTTCAGCACCTGAAGGATCAAGAAAGCTTCAAACTGAGTCATACCGTTTATTCCATAACAGTATATTCTGGTATATTTTGAAATTTATTGTCCAAGAAGCCAGGCACAAATTATGATTTACAGCTCTGTGATGTTGCTATCCATTTACTTTCAATCAGCAAGGAAATATACCACAAAGTGCTTACTTATATACAAAAGGGAAACTTATTTACATCTACCTTGCAATCCACAGAACTGGAAATATATTGCAGCTGAATACATGGAAATGAAATGCACTAAAACATTTTTTCTCAGCAATTTGTGTCTAAGCACACAACGGAGCCTGTGGTACAACTTAATAGGTTGTTGCGAATTAGCACATTGTGAGAAAAGGTCTCTCTGCTTTCATAAACGAAAGGTCTTAAACTTGGTTTTAGCAGACTAATGGAAGACGATCTTTAAATAAACCGGGTATGTGTGTTTTGTTGCACTGCTCAAAAGATTTCACTATTGCAAGAGCAGCATGAGGAGGAGGGTGCTTAGGCGTTCTAGGCTTAACCTGTGAACAGTCAAAAAACTGTCCCCCAGAAGGGGATTCCAGCTCAGGTGCTCTATGTGCGTTTGCAGGCGTCACCCTTCAACACGCTGGTTTCTCACAGAGAAGTTTGAGAACCATAGATGAGTACTTCCCTCTCATGCCTCAGATGCTTCTCTCTGAGCTTGCTGAGCTCAGTCCCCGTTGGCTTTTTTAGTCTCTTCCGCCCCATAGTCTGTTATCTGAGAGGTGAATGGTTGTTGCTGGTGGTGGGATGAACAGTACATCTGTAGGTTGGACACCTTGTCCCTGGTGGGACCTTCATACAGACTCAAACACTGTGCAGCCCCCCTAAACACTGTGTCCTGCTTGGGGATATGTAGGCAAAGGTAGGTGCTTCGCTGAAATGAGTAAATTACAGCAGGGCCTTGCCAAGTATCGCGGGCTCTGGGACAGGAGGAAGGAGAACTCAGCTCACTCACTGAAGTTCTCACCTCAGCTGTACAAATGCTTCCCACTTTTTCTGTGGGTCAGGGATGACTATGGATGTTCCAGAAACTCCTCAGCCCTTCTCAAGCTGTTTTGGACTTTCCCCTCTGGAGGAGGCCATGTCCTTCTTGTGCTGAGGGCTCCAGAGCTGGATGCAGGACTTCAAGTAGAAGGGCAGAATCACCTCCCTCAACCTATTGGCCACAAGTCTTTGGATGCAGCACAGGATACAGATGGCT
>Ga0181612_175590_pt1 | contig 15238 bp, 11 predicted proteins | sample HoacroProtozoa21_FD_119630 | JGI IMG/M metagenome (GOLD analysis project Ga0181612, IMG submission 119630) | Hoatzin crop microbial communities from Cojedes, Venezuel. Combined Assembly of Gp0051906, Gp0051904, Gp0051908 | reverse complement strand
GGTCTTTTCCAACCTTAATGATTCTATGATTCTATAAATGCTTGTCTTTCCCCATCTCCTCCCTCTGCGCTGCCTGAACCAGGGGTAGTGGTGCTGCCCTGTCCGATTTACTGAGCATGAAAGGCTGTGGTTGGAGATAGGCCTCTCACGCTAGCTGTCTTCAGAGGTCTTTGGTCTTGTGTGGGTTGTACGTGGACGTCAGCGATGACTCTTAACTGGAAGGAGGTAGAAGTTAGCCATTACACTGGCCTTTTTTGGGCATGGGGACAGAAAGGATGCTTTTTTAATAAAATCTGGATTTGTTTTTTCCCCCTGTGATGATGAAGAGGAAAGATATGAGGGTTCAAAACAGCTTTCTAGTAGAGCTGGTGAGGACAAAGGCCTAAAGTGATCTTTGACTTGGATTTGGGTTGGACTAGATGACCCACAGAGGTCCTTTCCAACCCCTAACATTCTGTGATTCCGTGATTTCGATGGGTGCTTGTGTTTGCAAGGTGCAGTAACCAGTATGTGGTTTGTCCCACCCAGTGGCTTTTGCAATCAGGGACTCTCTTTGAGCCCCACCAACACCCTGCTAAGATGACAAACAAACAAAAGCGGGTGTATGTAATTGCAATCAAACACTGTCCTTAGGACACAGTATGTGCTTCCAGCAGCTCTTGCCCTGCTAATAGGCGAACAAATACAAATGGCAAACCGAAATTTAAACAAATAAAACAACGTGAACATCTTTCTTGCTCTGAAATTGGCAGGGCTAATCTCTAGCTATAGGCCAGCCTGGAAATGAGCCCACCTGTTCCCACGGACTTTGTTTGTTTCCTCCAAGTGTTTCTTTAATTTACAGTAACAGTTGCGCTGCGGCTTTATTCATCGTGGTCCCGGTTCTGCAGTGGTGCAACGCGATTTCCTCACGCGGCTGCTGCTGCTGCGAAGGCCTGCGCGTCACCGTTTCCTGTTGACTCCAGTGGTCTTTTCTGACTTTTACTGACGTCAAACAGAGATAGCAGATAGGGGAAGACTTCTGAGCAATGCAAAACAGAAAAATAGAAACGCGAGGATTTCGGCATTAAGCGCTGCCAAAAAACCACTCCAGCTTTCAGCTCCTCCTAATTCCCCCTGCTAGACCCCAAGAGAGGAATCACATAACTCTTAAGTCAGGACAAATTTGCAAGTGTCTGAACTATCTGCTGTTTTGAGATTTCCTATTCCTTGCCCATATTTAAGCTATTTATTCACTATTACTCTGCCTGCTGTAAATTGCCTTTTTTTTTTTCCCCCTAAAATAATGCTGTTTTTTTTATTTCTTGGTGATTCCTGGGAGAGCGGTTGGTCTTTGCAGGTTGGCAAGCTGATGGCCTTGCTTAAGAGTAAAAATTGGAAGGCCTTGCTTGGTGCTGAAGTCCTGCTCCCCAAAGGGTGGTCATTAGTGCTGATTTTCTAATATTGTTGCCAGGTATGTAGCGGGCCCATGCACAAATGCTGTATTGTAAACAGGCTGTAATGCCCATCCTGCTCTTTTCTTCATCAACCTCATGGGATTCCTTAGTGTTAGAAAACTGGACAGACAATTTGCCTGGACCTCTTTTGAGAAAAAAATAATAATTGGGTAGTTGAAGGTTTTTTTAGGCCTAAATGGGAGAGCTTCAGTAACTGAATAATCCATATTTATGCTTGACCTGTGAAATGAGACCACGGGTGGAGGTGAGGCGTTCGCTGTTACACTTGTGAGCACCGTGTAACACATGCAATGGTACTTGCTCAGGTTTGCAGTTAGTCCAAAGCAAGAGCTGTTTGTAACACAAAGATGCACATTCCATGTCAGCAGTGATGTGAATTTTAAAGCCGGCTGCTTCTGTGCTCACCTGAACATTTGAGAAAGAAGCAGTAGTATCTTCCTTTAAGCATCATAGTATGGACGGGTGCATCCAGATGGGCTGTGGAGTTTTGCCAGCACTGGAGAAGCGAGGCATGTATGTTTTAAGATAGGAAGAGTTAACTTTGTCTCCCTGAAGCTCACCTTTAAGGAAAGAGTAGAAAATATATGCCTGTTCACCTAACTGCATGCATGTTTATACAAGCATATATATTACTTACATAAATACCCACACACACATCCCTTGTCAAGCTGCTGGTAAATTAAATTACTTCCTGTTGGAGATCTGGCAAGAGGGATTTCTTTTTTAAGTACGGGCTTGAAGAGATGCCTGGACAAGCTGGGCTAGGTAAGCACGTGGCATGTGGAGAGATCAGCGAGGAAGGAGATGGGAAAGAATTAATAAGGAGATGTGAAAGCTGGCCTGATTGGCAAGGCAGAGGTGATATCTGCCCTGCAGCTGGAGGAGGGTTGCCAAACAGGTAGGCACAGCATAGCCAGACTCAGTTTAAGTAACTGCAGCAAAGATGTGGCGTTAGAGATCTGATGCGGGCTGAAGAGCCAAGGTTGGTGGTGGATTTGCACGGTTTATGCTGCTCTGGCTTGGACTGCTGCCGTAGACAAGCCAGCTTGAGTGTCTTTCAGCAGCCCTATAATAAAGGCAGAGTGAAACAATGAAGTATTGTTGTTTATATGGACTGGAGACAGCTCTTAACGTGTAGCTTTGGTGCTATACGCAGTAGTATTGTGAGATTGTTGGGAACATATCTATCTTAGCTTCTGGATGGAGCCCAGAAGGAGCCATTGAGCAGAGCCCGGGATAATGACGAGAAGCAACCTGTCCTTATCTGTCATGAGCCGGTTGCTTTCCTGCTCATGTCCAGAGAGGAGTGAAGGGATTCCTGGTTGCTTTTTTGCTGCTGTGTGCATCTCAAGATGTTAATACCAGTAGTCATTTCAGGCTGGCTGGCTGCCAGAAAGTGGAGCATGACAATGCTTATCCTCTTAAACTTAGAAAGGGTTTGAAACTAGCTTGTAGATGATTAACATCAGACCTGGGAAGGGGCTTGTGGGGAAAGAAGGGCAAATAGTACCATTAAAAGGCTGAATGGTCTCAAATGAATTGTATGCCTCTTTTTTTTCCAGTCCACTTGTTCCTGACAGTCAGAGTGAAACCTGAAACAATCAGTTCCGAACGCTCTGAAACAATTACTAGGGGAAATTTTTGAACCAGGTTTAGTTTTGTGACAAATCACTGTGTGTCCTTCCTCTCAAATTAAGCACGCACCTCTTTTGCATGCATTAAACTCATACCCAGGCTGTTGAACATGCAGCTTAAGCAAGTGCCTCCCTGTCTGTAGACTTTAGCGAAAACCAGAACAAAGCCAAAAAAGAAACCTCAGAGACCAGCAGCTGCGGTTAATGAGCTGAACTTTATAGAACAGGTCGCTTTTCTACCCAGCAGAAACTTTGGTTTATACTTCGTCCTTATCAGTCCCTTCATCAGCCAGAGGTGTCTGCAGATTAATCAGAGGAAAGCAGAAATCTGAGGGCCCAGAAGGCAGCTGCCATGCAGGCATATGGCGGGAAATCCCATTCTGGAAAACAACGCACACTCCCCAGAAATAGTGTTGGGATAACCTGGAGACCGCGTCGTCATCGCTATTCCTGAGCCCATCCCAGATTTCTTGTGTGCTCTCTTAGGGGTATCATCCTCTGCTGATTCAGGCTAAGGACAGTTTGGGAAACCCTCCAGGAGATAGTTAGTGAGGAGCACACACCTACTGATATGCCTGATCCACAGTGAACAGGAATTCATTTCATGACTGGGGGAAAAATTTTTGGGAGGTGTGCAGGGCAAGGAGGTACTAACAGATCTTCCTGGTATTGGCGTAATCTTTCCTGAAAAAAATGAGATTTTTTTTTTCCCCCCTTGGTGTCTCATGGGTGCTTAGTCTGTTTTTGTTCAGGAGCTAATAGTTTTACTTTGAATTTTCGAAGCCTGACAGAGGATATGATTAATGCTGTTCATATCTGTTGTGTTTGCGTGTGTGAAGGATCGCCTGTTCTTTGTGATGGAGTTCGTAAATGGCGGGGACTTGATGTTCCATATTCAGAAGTCGCGTCGCTTCGACGAAGATCGAGCCCGCTTCTATGCTGCAGAAATTATTTCAGCCCTTATGTTTCTCCATGAAAGAGGCATCATTTATCGGTGAGCTCTGCATTCATTCATTCATTCTCTGTCTGAACCCCACGGCTGAGATGATAGCTTGAGTTTTCTGCTTGAATAAATAACTGTCACTTGCTGCCCACCAGGAACAAGTTGTCGGCTGGGATAACAGTACCTTCGCTTTTCCCCTGCACATTGTCCAAAGCACATCGGCTTCAAGGAGAGAGTGAAATTTCTGGCTGCAGTATTGACTACAGGGAGGGTCTTCCTATGACATACGTGTGAGCACGTAGAAAACCAGGTTTTCCTTCTGAGGCACAGGGGCTAGATCTTGTGTTGGTGTCAATTCACGTTGCTCTGCTGGTTTATATCAGCCCCAGAACTTCACCTCGTCTGCACCTCAGGTGCCTGCGCGGCTGCTGGGCATTAGCTGCTGACCAAAAGAAGCCTGTGCTGTGCTGCTCTGGGCCTGACCTGCTGTGGAGAGCACATGTCAAGCTGATGACGAAGGGGCAGGCATGGAGTGAAACCTTCCTAGAGTTTCTGGGAGGTAAATGCAAGGAGCTGTTGCTTTTGGTACTGTGTGCCTTGCTATTTAAAGGCTAATATGTGCTGATTGCACCCAAGCCTCTTCCGTTTCCGTGTATTGGCCATGGACCTGTGTCTAAACCCTGTCTATTTGACATACCTATCCAGTGCCTCTCAGCTCAGCCACTAAAAGTCTGTTCAGTCCTGCCATAACCCTACAGCAGGAGTTTTTCCTTCCTGTCCATGTGTGGCATCTTCTTGTTTGCAACAGGATTGCAACAGGATGCCTCCCTGCATCAGCCTCCACTCCCAGGTCTCAAGGCCGTTCTCAGGAAGCAATTTCCCATACGCAGTGCTCTTTTTTTGTCATTCCTCTGTACTCAGAGGGGCAGTTTGGTTGTATTTGTTCGCTTCTATACTGCCAAAGTGCTCAGCATCAAGGTATGGACCAGACAGCATGGAGCAGACCGCCAGTCCACTTTGCAGAGGCCTCCCTGGCCAAGAATGACCAATTGACCAGCATCCTCCTGTGTAAGCCAGGGGCAAAGCAAGCCTTCTTCTGGGGTGGGACAGGACAGGTGGAGCAGGGAGATGTCAGCACTGACACAGTCTGGTTGTACAGAAAGGTTTCTGTCTGACATGCTTTGCAGAACACCTCTGGCATCCTCTTGCCCAGAGCACTGGAAAGGAGGCACCATCAGTTGTTTTCTTTGGAATATTATTAGCCGGGTTCCAGCAGCGAAGCATGCATGTTTGGGTATGGTCTGCTGTAACCCTGCTCAGTTCTGCTTGCGGCATGCCAGCACTGCAAAGAATAATGTCAGCTCTCTCTTTTTGCTGCTTGGTTACGGTTGTAGAGCTTGGACCCACAACTGGGTCCAGGATGGGACCAGTTCCAATCCCAGTCAGGCTCTGTTAGTACCATTTCTGACCGCGGGTTGGGCCAAATGCCGTTTGGTTTGGGGCTTTGCATTGTTTAACCCAGGCAATGCAGTGCTGTATTTAGTAATTTGTCCTCCAGTATCAGATAAACCCCAGTTTGAACACACTAAAACCAGTATAGCTAAGGGCTAATGTGGCCAAAGGCCCAGGGACTGTGCAGGGAAAATTCTCCTATCTGATGGTGAGATGATAGGCTAAATCAAGTAAAAGCAACTTCTCTTTCTCTTCCTAGCTTGAGCTCCAGTAAGAAACGGATGGTCAGGTGAGGACAGAGAATATTAAACTATTTTTAAGTATGAAATCATATGATATATGTGGCACAGTGAAATAGAGAAGGAGTGTGATTTTAATATTCTCCAGGTCCTGAGAGTATGAAAATTACTAGTGATGCATACCATATGTATGGAGCTTCTGAAGCACTGTGATTGCCTGCGTAGAATAGCAAATCTGCTTACTCCACAGCTGGATTTCAGGCTAATTCTTCCCTTGTGAATGAATAATGCCAGCCACTAAAGAGACACCCTGCCAGATAATTACGCAAACGACATTATCCTTAAAATAGTGACATCCAGTAGTTATTGTCAATCATTCAGCAGCAAAACTGTGTCTGTGCATAATGCAATCCCACTGTGCTTGCAGCTTCTCCTGTCCCCCCCCCAGCCTGCTGTTTGTCGCAGGGCAGGAGTAATCGATCCCTCCGGGTTCTGGCACTCTTGAAGTGCTGCCGTAATTCAGGATAGAAACTGGAGGAGTAATTGAAAAGCTCCTTGAACAACTGCATGGGCTTTGATCTTGTTGGAAAACTGGTTGAGCCGTGGAGTCAGGTAGCTTCAGCTGCAGGGAGCAGATTTGCTGGGGAATGACTTGGGTTTTTTTAAAATTAGTTGGGGTGACTCCATTCTGGAAGACGGGAGGGGAGAGAGCTGCTGGCTGTGGCTGTACTGAGCAGAGGTTGCTTCTGCTGGGGCACAAACACTGGGCTCCAGGAGCGAGTCTGCAGGGTGGGAGGAGACACTCAGAAGGGAATCAGTGTGCTTGTGTAAGAGAGTTTGGAGATTTTATGATTAGAATGTGAGTGCTTGCTTGGGAAGCTGGGAGCAGGGGGGAGAGACACCAGGAAAAGCCTGTCCAGAAGGTGTTTTGCGGCAAGTTGCTCAATGCGCCTCTTCTTGCTGGATTCCCAGGTCCATGGAATAAGAGTCGCTGGCCGAGAATACCCTGGGCCATTTGTTTTTCTTCTGGGCTAACCTTAAACATAAAAATATCATATTTTTCCTTGCCTCTTCAAGATTAAGCAGTTCAGGAGAGAGTCTACATTTACGAACACAATGATAGTTCTCCCAGTAAATCAAGTTTTTTGCCACAAGTGCTACTAAAAGCTGAGTCCTCTCTCCTTGGAATTGCCAGAGAGGCTGGAGAGCCAGCACTGAAAGTTCATCGAGAAGTAGCTGGAACGTGTCAGTTTGGCCTAGGGTGACAATGGTGGCAACAGCTAAAATCGGGGGGGTGTTTGATTCCTTTTCCAGCCACACATACGCAATTTGGAGTAGCCACAGTGCAGTATTTCTGCAATTGCTTCTGTGAGACCATGAGCATGGGGTTCCTGAGGCAGATGCTGTGTTTTGGTTATATTTGACCCTTTGACATCAAAACCAGGCTTACTGCTGGACTGGTGCTCTCACAGGGAGACGCACCTGAAATTTTCAGCAAGTTTGCGGCTCAGTTCGAGGCAAGGCTGCTTTCTGTTACTAAGCCCTGGCCTGAATAGGAGTCACATCAGCGTGCGTGTGTGTAGTTGGGTTTTTTTTCAAAGAGAGGTTTCAGTTTCACAGATGTTTATATTTCATTTTCATTACTGTAAAAGAGAGATGTCTTTCTGGCCTTATCAAAGGAACATCTCTGTCTTGCCCTGAGCTGAGGTTTAGCTGTCAGCTCAGCAGTGCCTATTTATAGTTGCTTCCTGAAAAAAATGTGGACAAGTACAGTGTGGTTCCTTATCTCATCGTACAGGGGGTAGGACTAGAATGAATCCAGCCATGAAAGCAAGCTTTTCAACACGTCAAATCATAGTATGTTGTGCACCCCGTGGAGGAGAAGGGCAAGGACATATTTGGGATCAGCTCCTGCTGTATGTTGCCAGGAAAAGGTTAGGCGATAATCAGAGCTATTAGAGATAGAATCTCTGCTCACAGGGCAGTATTGTTGCACTGCTGCTTTCTTTTAGCTTGCTTCCAAAGGAAAACAGGATGCTGGGTCCTGTTGCAGGTTGGTCTGTTGGTTTCTGATTTGTATCTGAAGACGGTGTGTGCTGTTTTTCTTGAGGCAGCTCTTCCCAGCTTTCACTTTCCAGTTCAGCAGTTCCCAGGGTAGGGGGAGCATATTTTGGCTTCTGTGCATGCTGGAAACAAAACAAAACAGCGTGCACGTCTGAGCAGTATTAGATTGCACAGTGGCTTACTCAGTGCAAGTGAGCCAGTCTGCTCATATTCTTCTAAAAAGCAAAGAGATAGTAAATGATTATAAAGGTTCATTTTAAAAGCAAGACTTCTCCTTCCATGTAGCATTACTGTAGGAATGGCTGGTCTTCCCTGCTGCCCTCAAATTCAAATCTTTGCATAGCTGATATACAGTTTCGTTAGTGGATGGGTCCACTTGCCAAGGTCATGACATGGTGCCCCTCAGTAGAGGCATCCTACCTGCGTACGGAGGGCAAATGCAAATGTTTTCTGAAACTTGGTTGTTGTGGGGGGGTTGGTTGTTTTTTTTTTTGGAGGAGGGGTCTTCAGGGTTTGTCCTGTGGACTTTTTCAATTTCAGAAGAATAATGGCCTTTTTACACGTAAAGCAATCAACCCAACCTGGTGGCATGGTCTTGATTTTTATGACAAAGCTTCTTTCTCTCCCTCTGCAAACGTGTCTCACTGGTAGGATGCATGGGCTGAGACAGTCACTTTACACTGACCTTTCACTTCGCTACCTGCAGAGGTAATAACAGCACCCAGTACATGGTGACATAGCTGAACTGTATCTGGAAGCAGAGGCGGTGTCACCTTTGCACTCTGCACTCTGGTGCTGGTTTTGCCAGCCCTAGGTATGGAGTTCGGTAGTAGAGACATCGACATGCCCCAGCTCACCGCGTGGCACAGCGAAGTGGCGGGTACATCGTTAAGGGTGTCGGTAGTGTAGCATCTAGGTAATGTAGCTGACCAAGAGACAGAGGAGCTGAAAGGCTGGGCTAGGGAGCCTGGGAGAAGGACTGGTTGTTGGCTGGCTGAAGAACCTTGTTTTTGTCCCGAGGGCTCGTGCTGATTAGCTTATTCCACTGCCTTTGAGTCTGTGTTGATCTTTCTAATGCAGCTGGTGCTTTCAAAGATGCTCGGGGTCCGCTTGTGCTCCATCACGCCTATGAACGTGGGACAGTGTGCACAGAGTCCCCAAGCTCCGATGTGGCACCAGCCACCACGACTAAAGGCAACAAACTGTTAAGTAGCTGCTGCGACTTGACTGTGCTCAATAGGGTGTGTGGTCCCTTTAGAAGGCAAAAGATAAATATGCAGTTATCCAGATGAGAACGTGGTCTTACCTTGAGGCTGAACACTAGCTCTTGGGGAAAATACGATGTGCTTGTTAACAGCAAGTGTTTACTTTTCTGTGTGTTATCTGAAAGCATCGCCTTTGTCTGCGTGATGCTCCTTATGACAGGGAAAAGCTCCGTCTCCTCTGAGATCTGGAAAGGTTGCTGGGTACCGGCCAGGTCTCTGAAATCATCACCTTTCCTTAGTGTAGGAGACTTGTCAGGTCTGCAGCTGTGTGTCTCATGACTGTTGGCTTTTATAGGGAAGGAGTTTTTTGCAACAGGTTAATACCCTGCCAATTCAGGCAGTAAGCCTGTGACACTTGGAGGAAGGTTTACATAAGCCTTTTACAGAGACCAGTTTTGCTGGAAAGACTCTTATTAACTGAAACAACACTAAAGTTTCTTTCAGCAAAATCAATTAAAATTTGCATGCTGAAAACAGAAGCTGAATGCCTTTCCTAATTACATAGAGCCACTGTTAACAGAGCAACTCTTATTAGTATGCTGTTTGCTTTTTCCATGGGTCAAGACCGAGTAGACATGGGATCCCTTATGTTCTCTCTCTGTTGTTTTTTGGGGAGTTTTTTTGGCAGACGGTGATTTTGTTTATTCTCATCTCATGCCCTTTTTCACATCTGGAGGCAGGTCTGGTTTCCCCTGAAGTCAAGGGGCTTTCCCCAGGGAGGAAAATTAGCAGTTGAGCTGGATGTGTGACCAATACCAGCAGTGCCCTGCAAGGCAAACCGGCTGGCTGGGGGCTATCCAGGGATTGCCACTGGTTTGCTTAGGTGCTATGTGTAGCTTTCGTTTTCTTAGCAAACAAAGATAAATCTTTTGTTTTAAGGAGGTGTTTTTAAGCTTTTCTGAAAGTTTTTGCTTGAATGTGCTACAGTAGATGCATCTGTAGGCAGTCTTTGCTGCATTTGATGCCTCCCTCTTCCCCACCCTGGCTGAGCTACACACAGGCAGAGGCAGGTTGTTTGCATCCGAGAGGAAAGGGTGGGAAACATCTCATCCAGTGCCAAAATGAGCGTGAGTCTCCACTCTCTGGAGCACCATCACCTCAGCTGTGGGATCTGGGCCCTGTTCTTCCGAGACCTAGATTCATGAGATCTCCTAGGCTCAGCACTTTCCTGGATTGGGGCCCTGAAGATGAGAGGAGATATATGTAAGCGGAACAAAATGAAGGATGTGCTATGTTATGAGATCAGCGGAAAGAATGAAATATAAGCTGATTTTACGGTGAACAAGTGAAGCAAATCAGCTAGAAGCTGCAAATTGGCACAGAATAGCATACTAACAGCCCCGTCCCTACAACAACTGCTTAGTGGAGAAGAGAAAATTTCATGCTGGAGTCTCTGCAAGTGCTTCATTCAGCTTTAGAAAACACTAAGGGATGTCTCTTAGGGTCAGGAGTGTAGTAATGTCTGCAGCTATCTTATCTGACAGTCAGCAGCTCTCGCAGACTGATTTGTGCTGCTAGACAGTGCATCTTCTGCATTGTTTTCCACTCGAATGTGGCTGCTGCGTGCTGGCGAGCTGGGCTCTGTTACAGCCTCTGGCACGCAGTGTGCAAAGTGGTGTTTCTCTGCACTTGATGAAATGGAAAGCGCAGAGAAAAAAAAACCCCAGCCTCTCACGTTTCCATGTCATGTTTAATCAGTCACCGTGCAGGACAGTGGAGTCCTGATTTGCAGTTATGCTTACGAAGAGTGGTCCTGTTTTGAGATCCGCATATCAGATCTCTGTGCCCCACTGACTCCACTGTATATAGTCTGTGAACTTTAATGCAACTTTCCACATGACTAAGGACTACTGAATAGGCTACAGAAGTTATTGGCTCTGCTGGTGTCTACTTTTCCTTTATGGTTATTTAAAGGGATTGATTTGAAACCTGCAAACCCTGCACATAATGAGTTTGTATAAATCATTAAAAACCAGAGCTCGAAGGGGCCTCAAGAGTTTGTGTAGTTCAGCCACCTGCCCCAAGGCTGAATAACCTTTACCTAAATGCAAGTCTCTGATACTTTCACTCTTCTTCTCCTTTGGTGTGGTTGTTATATTTGCATGTAATAACTTGTGTACTACACTCTTACAGGCACGGACTCCCGTTTACCGAATGTTTGAAATGAGAGCTTGGTGGTAGCTGGGAATTCCAGTACTGGTGTGATAAAAATAAGCAATGCTGCTCATCTGTGGAGGGGATAAGCGATCAGACATGACTTCTGTTCTGTCATTCTTTGCAGGACTAATACATCCTTATGGAGGCATTTCACAATTAAAAAGCATGCAGACGCAAATTAAGCAATAGCTATATGTAACAATTACAGAGAAGTTAAAGAAAGGAGTCCAGAATTAGACTCAATATTCTAGTTCCAGAGCACCAGGGAATATTTAGGTTAGAACTTCTGAAACTAAGAAACTTCTCTACTAAAAGACCATTTTTCTGCCTTTTCCTGCCCTCTTCATTCTTTTTTAAGGGTGTGAAGGTCATGAGAAGGAGAAAAAATAAAAATTGAAATAAATTTTAAGAAGTTACGTAGAATTTATTTTTTAAAGATGCCCCTAAATATTAATGCTACCTTTTTAGCCAGAACTGCTCATCTGATTTTTAACGTGTTCCCTGATATCAAAGGCATTCAGGTCTGTGATTTTAAGGACCCAATTTTGAAAACTTTTGCTCTGAGATCTCCAGAATTGCTCAGCGTTAATCAAATCATTTTATTCATATTTCTACACATCTTGAATGGAGGAAGCTTTCAATACTGATGTCAGAGAATATGACTTCTGAGTTAGCATTGGGGAGGCTGATGTATATAACTGAGCAAAAGGCCTCTGTCAACCTTAGTAAATGTTTTGTACATTTTTTTTATAACAAAGGCTATGCCCACAAAATGCTGTTGCGTCTGCTTCCTCTGACTTGCTGAAATGGAAGATTTCTTGCAACACGACGTGTTGCAGCGAATGAAGCTACTCTATCTGTAAGGGAGACAATGAGAAAATCCATGTTGTTGGCATACTTGGCCTGCAGCAACTGCCATAGCTATCCAGGGAGAATCTGCCATATTCTTTTAGCTGTGGCAAGCTCAGCACCTTATATTTCCTTAGTCAATGATCCCAGTGTTTAGATTTTGTTCTTTATGCCAGTGAGTGTGTAGGTGCTCTGGTTTTATGCAAACAGAGGGATTTTGTAAAGTCACCCGGCAACTTTTAATACCAGTGGTGCAACTGAAACGCCTTGTCTTTAGATTCTGGTTCGATGTCATCAGCTGACAGTAATGACTGCAGAAATAAACTGAAGATAATAACACAGTAGAAAATTTCAGCTATTTTGTGCAACACTGCAGTAATAGTTGTCTGGTTTACAATTCAGAATTTCTGTGGGAGAAAATTCCATCGTCTGCGGGTGGTACCCTGGGCAGGATGGCGGGCGCAGCTTAGCTCCTGCCCTCTGCGCGCCAGCCGAGCTGGTGCTGGGGCTTGTGGTAAACTGGTGGTGCGGGCCGGGGTGCAGACTGTGAAGCCTCTTCCCATGGAGCTGGGGGAAAGCATTACTCATCATTTGGCCTCTGAGTCAGAACACCTTTGCTGTTAATAGGATTGGGAACCTCCCCTTTTATGAGCCTGTGCCTAAAGGCACAATTTAGTCTCAGAATTCTATTACCCGATTATTATTCCACCAAAGCAGGTGGCGGCATTCCAGCTGACAGCAATGGAAACAGGAGCAAGCCTTCGAGTCTCAACCGCGTACGAGGTGTGATATATTCAGATCCTCCACGCTGTGAGCTGATCTCTTCTGAATCAATTAAAGTTTCACAAGCATGATTTATTATTAACATCTAGAGCTGCTTTCGCAAATCGCTCACCAGCGTAGTAGAGCAGCACTCACGAATCAGGAAAATTACTTCCAGGTAGGACAGGTTATTTAATAGCTAAATCTTCCATCCAGGCAGACTGCCGTGGCGAAGTCCATCCAGTAAGGATGTGAATGTTTGCATCTGATCCATTTCTGATCTACGCCGTTAAGGCAGCAGTGTCACGGTGCCTTGCCGAAGTGGGTCATGCCTTCTTTGTTTATTGTGTTGGAAAAGGAGGGGGGCTGGAGGAGGGGACGGGGGGGAACTGGGCAAAGCAGGGTTAGCTGTGCAAGGCAGCAGGGGGAAATTATTCTATGTGCAAACCTGTGTGGTGGAAGGGGCGGTAGGAAGCGATCACTGCAAACTGTTCATGGGCTTGCACAGTGAGCCTGCATGTGCTGCTGTAGCAAGGCTGCAGCACATTTTGGCGGGGAGGCTCTGTGGCACTCGTGTTAGAGTCCAAGCTGGTGTGTGACATTTAGCATGCAGGCTTTGGGTTTTCTTCTCCCCTCTCTGGATCTAGTTACGTTCCTTTTGACATTTACCTGAGTGTGAAAATGTAGCAAGGTCCCGTGTCCTTGCTGACTTGTGCCTGAAAGCTGATTTACTGTGGTTTGTATTTCTGTTTGTCAGTGTGTCTTGACCATAAGTTGAGGAATTGTATTCTTATCAATGTTTTGGGAATTTTGACACAATCTTATAATCTTATTTAGCCTTTGCCATTCCCTGCAGCTTCTCTTTAATTTTTCCTCTTCCAGTATAACTGTTCTTCTCAGCTGGAGCTCCCCATTTCAGTATTTCTCATATCACTAGTTCAAAACCTGGTGCCCAAACAGCAGCTTTACAGCCGGAATTTCTGCATTCAGCCACTGTTGAGCACAGAAGGGAGCAAAAATCCTGGCAGCTGGCTCCTGCTTCTTGCCTCTCTGCCCAGCCTTGATAAATGAGAAAGCCAAGGAGCTGCTCTGACTCTTGCCAGCTGGCCGAGCTCCCGAAGAGACAGCCCACCCACTGTGAAGGTCAGCGCGTGACACTGCCCGGCCGCTCTACCCTTGCATCGGCACGGAGCACAGAGCAAGAGCTGGTCCTGCCAGTCCTGCTCCCGCTGGGGTCTCGTTGGGGCCGGAGCCAGCCCCGCGGTGGGTCACAGCTCTCTGTCTCCTTTGTGCTGCCTGGGGTGCAGCAGGGCAGCAAAAACTTCAGCCGGTCCAACTTATGCCTTGAACTGCAGAGTTAATGTCAAAGTTGTGATGGCAGACCGGTGGCAGCCGGTCTGCTGATGGTAGGTAACTCGTGTAACTCATACCTGAACTCAAGATTTTTTCCCTATCCCTACACAAAGAGAAAATGCCCAATATAAGCTTTTATTGCACCAAATCTGTTACATAGATAGCTTTTATCTGTGACAGAGTCACTTGAAACATACTTTCCTGTCTGCTTTCAGAAAGGCAGTACTAACCTGTGCTTCTTGTTGGAAATCATGATGTTTTGGAAGGGAGTCAGAGCAAAGAGAGACCAGCTTTCAAACCTCTAAAGCCATAAGACGTCTATGGCTCAAGTAGGCTGAAATCTGACTTGTGAGTGGAGAGTCTCTGTGTTGCACATCCCCCTACACTCTTTTGATCTAGAGAAATGGCCCTGCTCGTTCAAACTGGTGACTGCCCTGACAGCGATAGCCCCAGGGGGAAAGGCAGATATTTTGCGTGATAAAATTAATGGAAGACTGTCTTGCTTGACTGCACTTCATCATCTCCAGTCACAGATGCCTCTGAGGTCTTTCAGGACTGATGGCTTCCCCCAAGCCACAGGGCAGTCAGGAGAAGTTTCTGACTGAGCTGTTGGGTGCTGCTTCCCAGCATCAGCCGGTGGCATCTCTGGATCTGCTGGCCAGGAAGCAAGACAGCAGATTCCAACTATTGCTATGAACCGGTAAGCTGATGCTGGACTGGGGATGTATGAAAGGGAGGGAATGTCAAATCACAGTTTCTGGAGGCCTAGCTGTTACCTCTGCATAGGTTAAATGTGTCACAGAGTACCAGCTATCTCCATGTTCTGTCATGTCTAAGACAGGTTAATTGCAGTCATTGTTTGACTGACTGGGGGCCTTCCCTACTTTCTCTTCACTTTCTCACAACCAGGCTCATGCTGAAATTCTCCTCCAGGGAAGCTCCCAATATTTCAGTTCTTCACTCTGCTTGTGTCTTCGTTGAGACCTTGCTGTGGTGTCACAGAATCACAGAATGGTAGGAGTTGGAAGGGACCTCTGTGGATCATCTAGTCCAAGCCCCCTGC
>Ga0181612_140670_pt1 | contig 15238 bp, 9 predicted proteins | sample HoacroProtozoa21_FD_119630 | JGI IMG/M metagenome (GOLD analysis project Ga0181612, IMG submission 119630) | Hoatzin crop microbial communities from Cojedes, Venezuel. Combined Assembly of Gp0051906, Gp0051904, Gp0051908 | reverse complement strand
GTTAAAAGCGATCGGGGTTCATATAATGGCCACTTGATAATACCTCCCATAAAGGCATCACATCAGTTGAGTGTGGTGTTACGGGCCTCTTGCATTAGCTGACATTGTGAGTTCAACTTTCCTCTTTCCTTGTGAAACTGACTGTATTTGTGTTTCTTTTTCTTCTCTCTGGGAATAATTTCCAAACAAGTTACAGATACTAAGAGAAGTCTTACCTGGGGAAAACAGTTACCATACGCTTGAAACTAGGTATGTACCAAGCCCTGTTTACTTCAAACGAATATTAACAACTTGTGCATGTTTCTAAAAAGCAGCACTTGTCTGTCAATGAACTCTGGGAACCAAGTTGGTGGATTTATTCTTGGGGAATGTTAAGTTTCTTGTGCACTAAGTATAAACAGAAAAATAGCTGCTGTTATCTACATAGTGATGCCCAGGGCTACATAAGTCTGAAGACCAAAAATTGGCCGACTGCACGTGGTAGTGTCTGCACTTAGTTGCTTTATCTTTGGTAAGTCAAGAAAAGTATTCAGTGCCTTTGCTCTTGGTTCTCTGGCTGGACCAGAGGGCAAGTTAGGGTGGACATGTAATGGTCTTTTCTACCAGAAGCTCTCCTGAGTTTGGCTTTTCTCAAGCACAGCATGGAGACCTCAGCATCTTATTGAGTCCCTGCTACGAACAGGTTAAAAGCCAGCTGTGAAGGTCAGAACAGCACCAGTCCTCAGGGTTCAGCGTGTGGAAGCTCACGCTTCGCCTTGCAGTTCAGACATAAGCAGTGACCAATGCAGAGGACGGTTTAAGGGCACAACAATAAAAGTGTGGTCTTCCAAACTGGTGTGTCGCACAGCACATGAAGATTTAAGCTGGGCCTGAGCAGCAATTCCTTGTAATCTGCCTTAGAATCTGTTTTGAGAATGGGTCCCTGCTGCAAACCCAGTTTCCGCTAACTTCCCTTCGGGACAGAGGGACTGGATGAGGAGTGGTTTTGCGGGGGAGGTGGACTTCGTGCCATGTGGAGAAGGGGCAAAGGTGCTGCGAAGTGGGTGGGGAGGAAGAGTCAGCTGAAAAGCAAAGCAGCTGTTGGGGTCAAGTGATGTTCTAGAAGAAAGAAAAAATCATATGGACTGATTTGTCTTCATTATTTTGCCTTCTGGGCATGGTGTGCTATGGATCAGGACACCAGGATGATGAATGCTTCATAAATACGGAGTATTTGGTAGGACCTTCTTCTGACTTGGTTACGCCAATGTCAATGTGGGTAGGAGATTGGTTTGTCTGTAGTCTCTTCAGGATGGGAACAAAAATGAACACCCACCTCATTAATCCCTTTTACAGTAATATGTGGATGGCCTAAACAAACTTGCAGGGTTCTACTTCTTAATAAACCAGGAAATCATTATGAAAAGTTTAACAGCTCTGCATTGGTTAATCATCACCATTGTTTCACTCCTATTGTGTAGTCTGAAAGAATAAATTAAACTAAATGAGCCTTTATGAAAGTCCTTTTTAACAATGTTTTTGTTTAGAATCTCCCCGCCAGCTCTGTAAAGCTCTTTAGGTTTCCAGGTTCTCCGACTGATCTTCCGGCATCTATTGTGTTTGCCGAAATGCAGAGATGAAAAGAAAAACCTAGTTCCCTTAGATATGCCCTCTGGGACTAATTACACTCATTTAACTAGACTAGCAGTTAGATCTGAATTATAGTCATGAATAAGTTAGATCTTAATTAAAGTCATGTTTGGGTGCAAAAGGCAATGTCATACATGCAAAGGAGCTGCTTTGTAATATGCGGAAATTAGTGTTAATAATAATTTGTGTATGAGATTTGGATTTCAATTTATTCTTCATATTGCTTTCTCTGGCAGTTTACCCATATAATAGTGCATCCTGCTCCTGTTTCCCCATTTGAGTACTCTCAAAGTAATAAAAGGCAAAATACTGCTAAACCAAAAAATCAAATGACCCATTCAATTCACATCAATATTTAAGAAGCTTTGTAATTGTTAAGGCCTTCTCAGATGTTTGACAGTGTCTTACTTCTATTTGGAATACACTGAAAAATTAACAATATTGTAGTGTGACATAATTACTTTCTTCTAAAAACTATCAGAGGTTTCCAGGAGGACAACATAGTCTCACATTTTTTCCTGTTCTGGTCTGTGCTGATCTCTCCTGTAAGCTTACCTGTAAGTATATGTAAATAGCTAAATAATAATACAGCTCACTTGATAACACTGTTGCATTTGGGTAACTGTCAGCCCTTGCTTTGCTTTGGACAGTGATTTAAAGCTTCTTTGGGAAATATCTACTCCACGCAGGAGAAAAAAAAACGAGACTAAAGCACGGAGAGCTGGTGTGTAGGCCAATTGACTACAGAAGATTGAAAGATCGACAGGCAAATGCCATCTAGACCACAGGATGTCTCCGTGGAGTCATCAAAGAGCAACAGCGGCTGTGGCTGGAAAGTGGCCTTATTGCTTTGTGGTCAGTCTGTCTTGTTGCACAGTGATCCAGGTCTTGAAAGACAAAGTGCCATTCCTGTTCAGCATGGGCAGGTAGCCTGAGCCACAATGTGGAAGCTTGGCAGACTTCTTTCATATGGCATGTTGTCTGCCAAATGCTCCATCTGAATACGTTTGGTGACAAAGGGTCTTCTAAATTTTTATGTGACCATTTTGTCAACCCTTTTTATTTCTGAATGAAATGTTCTGAGACAAAGTACTTTCTTTTGATATTCTCTAAGGAACACATTGTTTCTTGAAATAAGATGCTGTCTTCTCCTGATCCCAAGCAACTTCTGTTTTTATTAATTTAAAAAAAGAGGGAGGCGTTGAAGAGATGGAAAACTTAAAATAGAAATGAGCCTGTTTCACATCATTCTGAATGAACTATTTTTGCCTTAAGCTGACATTATTTTTTGCCCCAAAAATTCTGCTTTTGGCATCAGATACACTATCTATGGCCAAAACCCTGCGGGCAAGGGTGGGTAAACCCCTCTATTTTAGGAGGGGTCCTTTGCATTACGGGTGTGTAACGACATATGAACAGGGCAAATAGTGATGGGTTTAAATTGTAGCAAGGAATATTTGGTCTAAACGTTGAGGCAAGCCTTCCAACAGTTAAGCGCTGGAGTTGTCTATCCCTAGACCTTCTTGAATGCTGTTTCCTAAAGCGTTTAGGAAAAGATTAGTCAAATAAGCAGTGATTCTGGTTAGGTTGATCTGTGCTTTGCTAGAAGATAGATTAAAGCACTTCCTGAGGTCTTGATGCTCAGTTAAATCATTCAAGGAAATTACAAGATACCAAGGGTAGCTCTTTACACAGGTTTGGATTGAAGATGTAAAATATTTTAGGAAAGCAGTAGATAACAATATAGAAAGTAATTCCAGAAATGCTTTCCCTTGGTTACCTTGTTCACTCCTGCTACTTTTGTAGCCAAAAAGACATCAAAGAGTTGTGAAGAAATGCCACAGAAATTGTCTTCGGCATAGAGAGATTTTTCAAATCCTGTTGACAAAATAGACTTTATTAAAAAATAAAAGTAAATATAAAGAAATATTTAAAGGGATAATTTGGACCTTTCTTTTTACCCTTTATTTTTATTTCAGAAATGAAGGTAACTTGCTAAAGGGAAGGAGGAAATTGTGAAAATTTATGCGAAAATACTTCCTCCTCACCCACCTCTTTTTAGCCTGTGAAACTCGCTGCTTCTGGACACTGTTACTGAGAATTCCACTCTAGTGAATGTCTGTAGCTGCACTAGCTGGGATAAAGTAAAATATTATGGATCTGAGCCCTTCTGTTTCAAGACATTAACCAATCTTAAGTGCCTTCATTTTGGAAGAAACATGCTCTGTGGGAAGATTACTGTGTGACTGTCCGTGAGGATTTGAAGCATCTGTTGCTGGTACCTGTCAGAGACAAGTTATTGGGCATAACAGACTTATTGCCTGATTCAGCCCAGAGATTAATTTCCTCTGTAGGAATTATTGTCCAGTAAAACAGAGCAGAGCAAAATCCTGCCACTTTTCTTTTGTCTTGGGCATTGCTGCTTTTCTTCGAGGAGAAAAGCAATAATTGCAACTGGAGAGCTTTAGTTACAAGTACAGGTAACATTGCTGTAAGTGAATGACTTGTTGTCTAAGAAGTACTTAAACGTGTAAAATTTGCATAATTTAGAAATTAATTACAGGGTATGGATGCTCTAAGATGCAAAAGGAGTCCTGAGCATTGGCGTGGATGCATCGTGCTGTGAGGGAAGCGCAGCTCTTCCTTGTCCTTGAATGAGATGATGTTTACATGAGTTACTCAAATTTGTTTCAAGTTTTCTTTAAGTGCTGATTTGTGGACTGTCACATAGTCAGTATCAGTAATATATTTACTTCTATTTAGCTAGATATATGCCTGTCTAGTTCAAGGTGCTTTGTTCCTATTGGCAAAGGCAAAAGCACTGTAATTCCCATTCATGTTGATAAACCCAAAATATAGCTCAGGAGTTGATACAATTAGAACACATTTATGCTTGTTTTCTATCCTTGGTCTGTTGAACAGCAATTACTTTGAAAGATGGATCCTGTGCCGGATTTTTTTTTTTTTTTACTTTTTATTTTCCAGTGTTCCTTTTATTCAGCCATGGACTTGCAGCAGAAAGATGGAGGGAGCTGAGAGGTACATAGCGCTTTGCATATTTCTCAGTGAAATGAAAAAGGATACAAAGTACCTGACACAATAATCTTCAAGCACAGAAAGACAGCTGCAAAGAGTAAGGGCCTTGACTGGAAAAATTTCTTTATGAAAGAAGACTAGAAAAAATAGGCATGTATTTCACTAAGGGAAATTGAGATTGGATGTTAGAAAAACTCATATTTAGTACAAAATAACAGTTCTTGAGGAAGACTTGGGCTTCTGTCACTGAAAGCCTTTAAAAGAGTTTAGATTAACTGTTCAAGAAGTGCTTAAGAGTACTTGATCCTGCTCAGTACAGAGCAATGGACAAGACGGCCCCTTAAAGTCTTCTCCAGTCTTCATTAGTTGATGTACACCTTTGTTGCATTGTGTTTCAACCATATATGCATGATACTCGTAGAATATAGTTATACAGCTATGACAGTGATGGAAGCTGTGTAAGTGTATGCCACTAAGATAGAGTTGCCCCTGTGGAAATGCCAGCCCCTACCAAATGCTGTCAAACAGCAGAGCTTGCAGCAGAGCAGGAGATGAGTCTGAACTAATTATAACAGTGATGACTATAGGGTTCACATACAAACAAGGGTACCACAAGCCATCTGCCTCGTTGATGAAGGTATAAATGCTTCATGCTGGTACACAGATTTCATCTGGGGATCTCAAAGTATTTTACAAAGTGGAAATACAAAGTGACATTATCCTAATTGCACAGTTAGATGAACAGGATTACCACCTTCCTTAATTGCATGTCGATATTGTATCCTGGCATCTTATTGTAGAGGAGTTCCTTATTTAGGGCTTGTCCATGCACAAAGGTTGTTTTGTTTAACCCTTCTAAGGATACTTGGAGGTAAAATTGTTTTGTTGTGCCACAGGCCATATACACATGTGTGTGTATAAATACACATTTATTTTAGTAGCAGAAATTCTTTACACAGTGCATGTGATGTAGTTTTGCTGTTGTGGGATATGTTCTTTACAGAAGCTGTTTTTGTATGTCTGTGTTGCTAGCAATGTCACTGAACTGACATATTTACATTGATGTGGGTTACTTTATGCCCTCAAGAACGAGTTTTGCTCCCAGCCAATAATACTTGGAGATACTTTTGTGATAGTTCCGTGTAAAGCACCACCATTAACAAACTAGTGGTTTTACACTCGTTTAACATTGAAGCAAATGACTGGCAGTGCTAGGAATGGAGAAACAGCCCTTCTCCTTTGCAGCACGATTTCTACCAGCACAAATGTAGTGTACTTGGGAGTAGACACATGTATGTCTCCTCCCCACCCTAAATATTTATATAAATGATTTCCTAACCATTTCACTGGCCATTTAGGACCCTAATGTGGAATGAGATAACCCTTTTACTGGTCATTGAGTAAACATGTAGCAGAGACGTCATGACTGAATATGTGTCAGCAGTGAACTCTTATCCACTCCAGTTCCTTTTCAATATCTGTTTAAGCCAAAGTGCACATAAGATATCGGAGAGCTGTATGGAGGCCACATAATTCTGTATTTGGACCCTAATAGCATCTTCCAAAACTTCCTTTCAGCAAGTCATTTCTCTTCCTGCTCTCATTTTTTACATCCACTCTGCAGGTGAGATAAGAGGATTCTTTTTGCCCTTAAATTATGGCAGTTACAAATAATCTTTGCTGTCTCTGTACCTATGGTGCTTTTTTGTTGTTTTCTTGTCTTTATTTTTCTCCCCAAGGAAAACAAGTATTTTGCTCTCGTGGAAAAACAGGAGATTAGCTGCACCAGAACACGAAGTGAGAATTAACCCGAGGCAAAGCGCAGCTGAGCAACAGCAGTACCATTCCCCTCGGCTCCAGTGCCAAACACCTCGAACGATAAACCTTCCGGGGTCATTAAGAGGAAACCAAGTGTCCTTTTTAAAGTTTCTTTTTTTATTAAAAACAGTAGATATAGACGAACATCTGATAGTAAATAATTTCCCCCCATCCCGCTGCAGACAAAGGAAGGATTTGAAGGGCAGCAGTTACTTGCTCTCAGAAGAAACAATTTTGAGACGGTTTGAGGCAGCAGCTGCACTTGTGATCAGACAGGTCAGTGACATTAATATTGTTTCAATGCATATTTAAAGACTCTCTGACCTACATACAAATATTTTCAGGACATCCACATTCTTATTCTAGCCAGCATCTTTTATGTGACTGGAGAGGCCCACACTTTTCCCCACAGACAAATGTGCTACCTCCCCTGTTTTTGACTATGGAGAGGACTTGGAAGACACTGGGACAAATTATTTTGTCATGTATTTTCACTGTGAAACACAAATACAACTGTCTTGAAGACAGGCACAAACTTGAGCTAGGTTCACCAAGTACACAAACCTGTAGAAAACAAAGACTATCTCAGGAGACAGATGCCGTTTAGAGAAGGGCAATAATGCTGTCAGTGTGTATTTTTTCTTCTTTGTTTTGATAGTGTAGGCAGAGACACTTGAAGACACAGCAGAGAGATGGTCAAATCACACCTGCCTGGTTTAGATCAGAGGCTACAGGGCAGTCTGGGAGAAGCATCCCTATTGCAGCTGTTCTCCTCATATGGATGCTGGAGAAATATGGGCAGTAATTAGACTGTTCACTAGGACACCTTTGGTATAGCCCGTGCTCTGCATTGGACTTGACAGAAGCTGCTGAGACATCTCCAGCAAGCGTCAGTTCCCAAGTTATTTGGGCAGGGCTGTGTAACCAATTTCTCAGGTAATCTGTGTCGCTTGAGTCTTTGTCTTTTTAAACAGGCAGGAAAACTGTAGTGACTTGCTAAAAATTTGGAAAAGAACTGAAGTTTCCAAATTCAAGAGGCTTATTTTTGCCTTCCTTGGGAGAATGGTATTTTCATGGTGAGAGGACGTGGGTTTGTCTTGAGCTTGTATGGTGGCAGGGGTGGGTAAAGGAGTCTGTTTATCTCTGGGACTAAGCAGCAGAGCCAGTGACTCTGTAATGACCATCCTTCTCCAGGTGCTTGGGGATGTATAGTAGCGATGTATGTGCTTATTCAGATAAAATAGGAACTTCCCTTTGCAGTTTGTCTCCCGACCGTGCCAGCATCAGTGTTTGTCCAGGGTTACTGTCCCCGGCTGGGGCAGGGACAGTGTGACTCTGCTAAAAGATCACTAGAGATTTCAAACTTGCATGAGGACTGTTGAAGCTGGCATGATGTCCCAAGAGGCCGCATCTGCATGTTGATCATAAGCCTGAGGAAAAGCAGAGCGAACGTTTTGGTTGCCTTCCAGGACTTGTAGGTAGGAGGATTTTTGACTTGGCCTGGCAGTTGTCTTGCTAATAATGAAAATGAGGAGTGACCAGCATAAGGGTTAGGGAGTGCGAAAGAGTTGTCCTCTGCTTTGACAGAGCTAAGAGGGAGAGCAGGTGGTCACAGAACCACTTTTTCAGAAGAAAACTGGAGATGCGCATGGGAGAACTCGAAGAATGATGAAGGGAAGATGAGAGACATCTTCAAGGGTATGTAGAAACAGCTTAAGGGAAGGCAAATGGTTTCTTACTTTCGGTTGTTTGACCCCAGGGAGAATTTTACTTATCCCTTATTTGTAGGGCTGTTGATAGAGACAAGGCTGGAAATGAGAAGACGTGAGTTTCTCCCCCTAGAAAGAAAGGAAATAATCATTGCAGTCATTCACATTTCAAGCAAAGCAGAAGTTGTGCTGCTGATGTCCACTCAAGTGAAGCTGGCAGTCAGCAGCACAGGGTGATTGTGTTACCCTGTTGCTCTGGAGCAGGTCATGAGATTGCATTGCAAAACAGTGATGAAAAGGTTGATTTTAAAGTATGTTCTGTGTTGTGGGAAGAGTAAGTGGGAAATGAAAATACATGAATGGCATTGATCAAACATCAGCATGTGCTGTGATCAACAAGGGCTCAAGGCGATCTCTTCACTGCTTAGGGAAGTTCCTCTGCCTCCCTAAGAATCACACGAGAGGCTTTCCTGTTATGCACAAATAATACTGCAGGAACTTGTGAAGTGATCAAGTACAATAAGTGCGGGAACATTGTAAGCGACTGAGTGTCACTTTGATGAATAGACTACAGTAGATTATGTTCAATAAATCCTCATGATCTCTATGTGAATTGTCATTCAAAATGAATCATTAGTCCTACCTAAAGAGCTACTGAAAGTCTAAGAGGTCTGGACGTTGTGCACTGTCATGCCGTGGGTTACTGGGCCACGTAACTGATGCCACAGAAGTCAGTGCAGAGATGGGGAATTAGCAAGCTCCTCCCAGGGATGGAGGTGGGTCACGTGCACTAGAAGTGCTCTCCCTGTACGTGGGGTCCAGAGAGAGCTGGGTGACTGTGCGTGGTATCTGATCTCTAGAGCTTCCTAAGGTCTTCTCAAACACTAGTTTCTAGACCAATGTACAGTCATTTGAACATGTGCAAACGGAAGAGGGACAAATGGTATTTTTTGAAAAAAAGTGAAGGACTGAAAATGCCATGAGATTAAAGCAGAGCCCATTTCAAATGTATAAAATTCATTTAGCTTTCACCATGTTAAAGCTTAGGCACAATTAAAAAGGACTTTGAAGAATCTGAGAATTCTTTAGCACATGAGAAAAGCTAGGAGGATAAAAAGGCAAACGTACTGTCTGCATTCATTTGTAAGTGGAACTGAACTTGGTTAGCTTGGTGACGTCTGAGAACAAGGCTAACTTTACTTGGCTTTTGACCAAGAGATTGGGAGTCATGTATGATCTCATTTAAACTTCGTCATTAGATTCCATATCTCATCTGTGCTCATGGGCATGACAAAGATACAAATGGGCTTACTCATTTTCTAATTGCTTTCACTGGACCATGGACGGAAAGTAAGCAGGACAGACGTGGGTGCAATATTCCAGGGCCAGAAAGAGATGTTTTTTGATTAAGTCACTGTATAATATCACAGCATATAACAGCATACAGTATGGAAAAATCTAGCCACCTAATTTCCTGGAATCAGTACTAATTAAAAAGCAAATTGGAGTGGGGAGCAGCTGAAGAATATTCAACCATTTCTATGATCATAACTGCTTGCAGTAAAGGACAGATGAGTAAATGTTGTGTTTGAATTGGCAAACATTCATTGTACAGCTTCAAGGCTGCTGAGAAAATGAAATTCAAATTTTTCTTTTTTAAACAAAGATGCATTTATTATTATTCCTGCTATTTAGTACACAATAGCCTTAATAGATACAATACAATAAGAAGGTGGCTGGATCACGTCCAAAATAAACCTATGGAGACCAGGTGCTCTAACGTGAATATCTGCGTATGGTGTTTTAACTCACTGAATTGCCCTCCTTGCTGCATATTCCAATGCTAACTGTGAAGTGCCCACGTTTAGACTGGCATCAGCACAAAGTGGGGAAGCAGGGCTCCTCGCTGAGGGGACTCTGGGTTCCTGCCTCCAACACTGCCTGTGGTAAAGAGGTTTGGCAAGGAGTGGAGCGGAAGCCCTGGGTTAGAAGCAACATGCAGGTATTCTGGAACCTGCCTACTCTGAAATCTGTGCTTTTCTGGCATCACTACCTGCTTTAGTTGGTGCTAAAACTGTGTGGAAAAGTATTACCCATCTGTTGATATTAGAGTCTCTGCTGGGGTGAATGGTGATGGAGAGTGTACACTAGAATAGCTATTTAACCTGGCTCTTTGGCTATGGCTCTGCAGAACTGGTTATGTTGTCTGTCTTAATCTGCTTCACGTTATTTTTAGATTTTGACTGTGAAAAAGCTAGCAGTTTGCTGGAGTAAATTTTCAAGAAAAGCCAGTGACAGAGTAAGACTTTCTGCCAATCTTCTTAACTTGCACTGAAAGCCTACAGTTTCTCAGGTGGCACAATATTGAGGAAAAAAAAATGGCAGCCATCAAAGCACGCTCTTAAAAGAAATATACTGCTAGCTTTTGTGACTCTAGTTTCACACAGAAATACCCAGATTTAGAAGGCATGACTTGGGCATAGTCCTATACTTTACACTGTCAATCTGATCCCCCTTTCCCCTTGATAGCTTGTCTCAGTTGCTGACTTAGTGAAAAGTATATTCCTTTTGGTGAGTCTCTTGGCATAGTTCTTCCTCTGGTACGGCTGCTTGTTGCTTCTTATTGCTGAAGAGGTGGAGCACTGAAACAACTGATAAGCCTGTTTGGGCGCCTTCTGGCTTTAACATGCAGATGGAAGAAATTGGAGGAGGATGTGAGCCTGCACTTGTAGCTTTGTCCAAAGGGGGGCGAGGGAGGGCTCTAGACTTCATTCCTGAAAAACTCTTCTATTCATAGCCCTCTTGAGAAGAAAGGAGGGAAGAACAGAAAGGTGCTGGCCCTACGGCTGTGGAAAACTTGCCCCAGGAAAAGTAAGTTTCCCATGGTTTCAAACGTACTTTCTCACCTTCTTGCCTTACCAGGATTTTGTATAAGGTGTGCTGGTAGCTGTAAGCAAAGTACAGTGCATCTTTGCCCCTGAGCACACCCTGTAGGTACCTGTTCTATGGTTGGTATGCGGTACATGTGGAGTATCAGAAAAGAGGAGCAGGTGTATGAGAAGTAATTGTTCTTCAGTAGGATGTGACAGTGTGGGGTCAGGTTTTGCCTTCTCTCACAGGCAAATCTTTACTGAATTCAGTAGGGGTTGACAAGCATTGCTGGTGTTGGGAATTGGCCTTGGCTAACTATGAGGCTGCAATAACTCTCGTGGCAAAGGGATTTAGCCCTGTAGTAACAGCACATGGCACAGGGGTCTGTGCTGTCAGGGTTCCTGCATAGCAGACATGCTGGCCTTGGGAAAGCTTGTTCAATAACTCAGGACTTGCTTCTCAAGTTACTATGGCTTCTGCAAGAATTTGCCTGCAGTGTGCACAGGCTCCCTGCTCAAAACATAGAAAAAATTGGGTGCCTTTTTACTTGGTTTCAGTTGTTTTTGATGCTGTGGAAATGAGATGCTTAGAAGTAAATAAGGCGGCCGTTAATGCTGTTTTTTCTTTGCTTTTAATGGCCTGTACTAATTAACTGGGTCCTGTATATTTTCACTTGAGTGGGAGTGACATGGGCACAAAGATCACAGGATGGCATGTACATTACTCTGTTTCATTAAACAGAAGAAGATTCCGTTTAGCAAGAGACACCTCTGAGGAAAACAATACCAGAGGAAATAAAATTCTTTCTGTGCTTGCTGAGAACAGGGCTTCAATACAGTAGTCTAATTAAGATGGTTATCTGCTGGTAAACAAACATAGCTGACTTCTGTACAGTGGACAGGGGAATTTAAGGAGAAAATGTATCGACTGAGTCTGGAAGCAGAGCTACAGCTCAACAATGCACCAGATAAACACATACACTTTGTTTCTCTGCCTCTTTCTTTCACACTGAGCAGGTCTGATTGTGTTGGTGAAACTTTTTTTTCCCCTCATTTGTGGTTTTCTTTTTTTCCTATCGGGCTTTTCTGTGAAAGACTTTGCAGCGACGGATTGGCAACATGGGTCAGCCAATTCAGTTCTTCAATGAATCACTTTGTTTAATTCCTTATTCTTTGATTCTGTTGGTGCTGCCTTGGTTGAAATTTGTCTGCAAATCCCTGCTGTATGAGTTAAGGCTTGTGCAGATGGTGGCAGTGCTGATCAAAATGACACTGAAGAGTTGTTTTGTCTTTTCTACAGCCAAGCAAGAGCATTTTAAACAAGAAGCGAGCAGCTATTACGATTTTGGTGGCTTTTATAACAGCTCTGTAAAAAGGTATAAAAGCCCTTTGGCTGCCTCTTCCACTTCTCTCATCTGAAAAAATAAGAAGCAAAACCTCCCCAGAAACTGGTAGGTATAACTGTTGCCTTGCTCCAATATCTCTTAGAAATCATAAGTTCATGAAGCGACAGATGTTTTAGTTTTGGTGTGAAGCCCTGTTTAGACCAAAGGCACTCAGGAACATGAGGACTGAGGGTCTTTACTGACCATTGCCAGAGTGCGAAGGGGCAGTGCCCAGGCAATCCCGAGGAAAGGCTGGACAACGATGTTGCAGAGGGCATCTACGGAAACCAGCTTGGTGCTGTGTGTGAGGAAACTTTCCCTGGTGACTTCATTTCACTTGAGTAAGTACATTGCCTGTTCTGTTGTAAATGAACAAAACATCCTACCTGGCTTTTTCTTTTATTTTTAGGATAACCTGTAGAGATATCTGCATCATTGATGTAGAGGTATCCAAGCTAGCTCTAAACAAGGTGAGGTAGACTACCAAGAAACAGGGTAATAGAGTAAAAAGCAATAAACTTTTGTTTAGACAGGTCTTCCTCTACCCATGATTTTTATTGTTGACTTGTAAGCTATGAAATAAGTCATCCAGGAAGCTGTGGGAAGTACCTCTGGTCTGTGAACACAGGTAAGGCAGGGAAATGGGTTATGCTCGTCATGAAGAGGGTAACATCAACCACTCCTACTTTCTACTAGTCTGGTTTCCATAAGTTTCTTGCAACTGGTACCTCAAATCTGAAGCTGATTCAGTCACACGTGTCGGACAAAGCTGAATGGCATTTCTGTGTGAGAAAGCCTCAATGTTTTTGGCACAAACATCCAGCCAAGGTGAGGGGAATGCCATATTGTTTAATTGACCACTTGCAGGACACAAATAATTAGTCGTTGAGGAGGTAGCTGAAATGACTAGCCCACAGACAGAATCCATATGTTGAGATATGTTTGCAATATTTTTTTTGCCTTGAATAATGAGCAGATTAGTAAAAATCAAAGTCCTTTGTGGATAATTTATGAACAGGAACAAGACGAGGTAAGTTATGAACTGCAAATAGTTCTAGCTGTACTTGTTGTCCTGTGGAATTCAATCAATGCCTAATATTTTAAAGTTGTTTTTTTAAAAAAGTAATCTAGATGAATGAAGTTCATCTGGCATCATGGACACAGTCAAAGAGATGAGATGGTTAAGGAAATGCCATACAATAGCTAGACAAAGGAATATAATCAGTGTACGTAAAACGCTCTTTGATTATGCCTTTTTGCATAGCAGAGGCTTTTGGACAATATCCAGCAAGCATACAGGAATGCCACAGGGACAAGCACTGTCCTTAATTTGGGCTAGAGTGGCAGATCAGACTATATGAGCAAGACATACAGACACAAACTTGACCACATCTGGCAGAGAAACCTGAAGAGTCAAAAGTTTAAAGACGGCTGTTTAAAAACCTGGCTGAGAATTGGCAGGGGGGAGGGAATACAGGACTACCAGCTAAAAACAACTTAAAAGATGCAGTTTTGAGAACACTTATTAAATGTGTGTCTTTCCCAAAGCAGCCATCCTGCTGGATTGAAGAAAGGCAACTTGCAAAACTGTGTCCCTTGGTTATGTACAAGAGGAGAGGAATTACCATGCCGATTTTCTTCCAGAGCCTCCTCTAGCAGCTTTTTCTCCTCCCTGCTGCTTCAGCTCAGGCTGCACGTGTCTCCGGTCCATGTGCCAAGCGACCTGCCAGCCTCACATGGATTCTCCCTCCGCTTGTCACCAGACTCGACCTCTAGCACTCGCATTAAAGAAGCTTGTCCTGCAGCCAAGATCATTCGGTTTCTTTAAGCAGGAAGTGGACAAAAAACATTGCAGAGCACAGGGTGATTGGTAAGCGTGTTACAGATGCAGGGAACATCCACTCTGAGTTTCTAAGGGCCAGCAGGTATTAAAAGGCTTACAAACCAGCCTAAAGTCTTGTTAAGGACTCTTGCAGCATTTTCTTGGCAGAGGTGAAGTTGTCTCTAAAGTACTGCAATCTACTATGTGAAAGTGATGAGCAATTTGCTAAGGCTTCTTGAGAAACTTGTGTGAACCTCTTTCTTTTCTTTCTAAGCTTCGCCATGCAGAGCTTTTGCTGAAGTTTATTCTCTGCTCACTCCACAGCTCGACAGTCTGAGTTCTCCTTTCCAAATCAAGCTGCTCTGTATGTGAGACCTTCTCCTGCTGGCCTGTGCTGGGCACGGCATGGATGTCAGGTGGGCCTTCTGTACAGGTAGTGCAACATTGCTTTCAGATCGAGTGTGCAACATTTCTTGCAAACAATATCTTCAGGCATCAATGTTTTGGTGCTGGATAAGAACTTTAAATTGACCTAAACATCTCCTAGCCCTTTTTCTTTTTCCATCAAATGGCAACCATTCAGAGCATCACGCCTTGAAACCTCTCTCTTCACTTTGGAGTGTGGGGGGCTGAGAAGCCCTTTTTCCTTTAGCTGACAGGCATGCAGTCCCAGCCTCTCAGCCCAGCTCATGGGTGGAGCTGGGCCGTGAGTTCACTCTCTTCATAGCAGGTGTGGGTGAAGCAGACCACTCTGATGATGCTGGGTGAAAGCATGGTCAGTTTAACATGGTCACTTGGCATCAACAGGAGGTCACAACTGTGCACTGGTCACAGGTTTGTAACACCATTTCAACTGGAGAAGCAATGGAATATAAGAACTCTTTCTGAGAAGAATATCGGAGGCTTCCACAACTTCATTTTAAGCAACAACATGCAACTCCATGGCTGGTAAGCCTAATTGAAAATTTT
>Ga0181612_122748_pt1 | contig 15239 bp, 5 predicted proteins | sample HoacroProtozoa21_FD_119630 | JGI IMG/M metagenome (GOLD analysis project Ga0181612, IMG submission 119630) | Hoatzin crop microbial communities from Cojedes, Venezuel. Combined Assembly of Gp0051906, Gp0051904, Gp0051908 | reverse complement strand
TTTATTTCTCCCCCCTTTTTCTTTTTTTTTTTCCCTTTTTTTTTTTTTTTCTCCCCGTTTTGCCTCCAGCTACAGCTGTGATTTTCTGAGCAGTCTTGGCTAACGTTATTAAAGTTGCATCATGATAGATATAGAGCGGAGCAGATAACAGCCTCCGCGCGCAACAACAGCAAAACCGAGAACAACCGCGGGGCTCTGCGGCTGTTGCCAGTGTTGCTTTTCAGGTGTAGCGAGACGCTCGCTAAGCTCGGAGTTTCCAGCTCATCGCTTATTTTGCAAAGTAAACAAGCAAATGTTATGTGCATAACCTTAGCTGTCTCTGCAAAGGTCAGTGCCTGGCTGCCGATTGCTTCTCCTGCCTTTTGGTGGCACTCTGATGCCAGCGATCGCTGCCGGCGTGTTTTGGAAACAAGACGTCCTTTCTTAACAAAAGACTCAATCGACAAAAGGCCGCAAAACAAAAAATTGATTCAATCAGAAGCAGAGTATGAAAGTTTGCTTGGGTCTGTAGAATAGCCCGGTCGGCGGGGAAGAGGGGCTCCTCGGCGACGCGGGCCGGGCTGGGGCAGGCGGGACGGCGCGGGAGGCTGCGGGCGCGGGGAGCTCCCTCCGCAACCAGACAATGCCCATGGATGGGTGCGGGTCTACGGGAGGTGCTGGGGGGAGGATTCGGTGCTTTCAGTTTACGACCTGAAACGTCGTAAAGTGTCTTTTGCGTTTTATAAAAGTGTATCTTCCAAAGCACCGTCTCTCGCAGATATTCGCAGGGGCCAAACTTCAGACCACGTTTTGGAGAACAGGTTTTTTTCTGATGTATATAGAAGTGAGGAGGTGTGTGGACAATGCAGTCACAGAAATATTTTTTTTTTAACGTCAAAAATACCTTCTCGCTTTAAAAACTTTCAGTTAGGTCAAGTTAAATTTATTATATATTATTTTTTTTATAGCTGAGCTCCATGATTTTGACTTGAGGTGACAGCTGAAAAGCACCAGAAACCCTTGGAATTTCAGATCTATGTATTACGATAAAGGAAGAAAATAAAGTTCCGCTAGCAGAAGGCAGGTAATTACATTTACCTAATGTACATAGTTAAAAAACACAGCCCCTGAAACATTTACCTTAAAAAAAGTTGAGACAGCAGAAGTTTTCCTTTGTATCTACAGAACAAACATCCCTGGGATTTGTAATAAATACCCAGTTATGAGATCCGGGGTCCCTCCTGTTAACGAGGATCTTTTAGCAGAATATTGAAATATTGCCATGTTGGAGAGAAGTTATTTAAGGACCCTACAGAAGCTGATGCAAAGGCAGTTTCTGCTGAGACTGTTTTCCTCTTTACAAACCCTTGAAGGGTGCGTGTCCTGAACATATTCTACTTCAGAGAAATGCAACAAATAACGAGCTGGAGTCAAAGCCAGCACCGCTCCGAGATGAATTTCAAGGAGCGTGACCAATAATCCTTCTACTTACCTTAGAAATCCTATGGAAGTACTATAGCAGTTCCAATACAAGTGAAAGCAAACCGTGGGGGGAAGAAGAAAAAAAAACACAAAAAAAGCCATCTGTCTGAGAGCAACCCAAGAATCCTGAGTCCACCCAAGTAGTTATTGCATGTTTTTCTGTACTGCTAATGGATTGTATATTGTTGAAAATATGAATTACAGAATAAATCAGAAGAGAGTGGCAATTACGGGTCCAATTCTGCTCTTGGCTACAGTGAAATGAGCGGCCTGATTCTGTTTGCAGCTATTGGGGTGCACATCAGAATAATTATTCAACGTAATAGTTGCTCCAGACTGGCGATCTGAGCTCTCTAAATTTAGTAATTGCCGGAGGAGCGAGGCTGACAGTCGGTGGGGGTCAGACCAGTTTAGGCTGTGGATTTTCACAAGCCTTTACACACCGCTCTTCGCTCTGCGACACATACTCGGCAGCGTGACACGCACGTCTTAAATATACCTTTCGAAATGGCTTGCACTGGGGATATGCCAAACATCGCTTGCTCCCTTTGGGGGAGACATGAAGAGTTACAAACCGTGAGCCCGGTGCCAGAGCTGCTGCCTAGGAAAAAAATCCCGTTTGAAGTGAGTCAGAGTTTTGGCTGAGGAGGGAGGGCAGCGTCAGAGGGCCCCGTGTTATAACAATCATGCAGCAAGGAGGAATTTCACGATGATTACCGCGCCAGCAAAATCTGTGTACGTACACCGTCAGATAGCATCGTGCTGCGTGTGAAAGAAAGGCCGCTAATTCGGCAACGTTCTTGTTTTCAAATGAATTCCAGCGCTGCGAGAAGAAGCGAGCAGCTTTGTGAAAAGGGACAGTCATTAATGTGCCTAATGGTGACTTTTCTCCCGTTCCTACCAAACGGTCTCTAATATCATTCCACGTTAAAAACAGGAAGGAGTTCTGCATATTTTCTAATTAGCTTTTTGTGGAAATCTTGCTGCGGTAGATGCTGCATAAAAGAAGGAAAGAAAAGAATAAAAAAAAAAAAAGACTCTGGGTGAAGATGAAACTTTGTTCACCACTTGCATACTAAATAGCACAGGTTTGGTGCCCTGTGCGTCGCAAAAAGACGTATAACGTTGCTTCTTCTGCCAAAGGCTGGTGGGTCTGGTTCGATTTAAGCCCCCGGCTGACCTCCCGGCGCTGCCTGGGCTGCTCATGCGCTCAGAGGCGTCCGGCCGGGCAGGATCGAGCCCGCGGGCGCTGCTGCGTGGGGTGCTGCTGCCGCCGCCGCCGCGGCTGTTGTTGTTTTCCAGGAGGAAATATTTCGGGTCTGCCCCAACATTAGCGTAGCGTATCGCTCCAGCTGCATTCCCCGCTGACTGGAGTCTGTTTGATGAGTAATTAGGAGACCTTCGCTTTAGTTTGTTTGACATATTTTACAAAACATGTAAATCTGTTAAAAAATTGCTTGTTCATTTAAAAGACACAGTTCCTAAACGAAGCAGAGTGTCTGCTAAATGGATATAATTTTAGGATTTTTTTTTTTCTATTACAACTTCAAACACAATAGCCTCTCTTTGCCTTAAAAAGGATTTTTTTTTGTTTCTGTTGAGAAGTAATTATTCCGCTTCTTCATCTGTGTAGCTTCACCCAGAGCTCACACAGAGAAAATTTCTGTAATACTTAGAGATAAACATATCTAGGCATACAGATATCCACGTACATACTGAAGTTTGTTTATATTTTACACCCACACATCAAAACTGGGATCATTAACTGCTTACTGGAAAGCAATAAACATAGTCCCCTTTCCTCTGCCCTGATCAAAAGTGAATGCTTTTTGCTTTATTTTCCACTCAGACTTCTTTAGCAAAGAAACCTCACAGAAGATGTCAAAAAAGCCTCGAATATTCCAGCACCCATTCTGCTCCTTTTGTGAAATATGCTCTGAAGACCATCTGCGGCTTCAGATTGCCTGGTTTCAGCTGTCAGTTTAACTTTCCTAACTATCGCAGCAGCTTGCAGTTAAAGAGTTAAGTTCCTCTTGGTTTGAAACCTTTTGGAGTTTTTTAAATGTAAATATGATTTTCTTCCCTTCAGCTCTGCAGCTGTGCAAGAAGAAGGAGGGACACCTCTCAGCACCCTGAATTTCAGTCAAAGTTGCTGCTTGCGGAATTCAAAATTGTAAATACTAACTGTTATTAATTTTTTTAACGTCAAAAAAGGACTCTGCTATTTAAAGCAAAGCAATCCCACTGACCCGAAGGTTAAAGCTGCACCCAAAAAAGCAATGCTATAATAAGGAAATGCTAGCTAAGATTAAAATCCTTTTGTACTGGAAGATGTAAGGGCAGGGATGATTTAAAAGCCCCTTACTTTTCCAGTCAGCTCCACTTATTGCTTCAGGCTGAGCATTTTGTTTTTCCTTTTTCTCTTTCTTTTTTTTTTCCTAGCGAACACTCCGTTGCTTGTTTTGGGGAAGCATCTCATTTATCCGAGCCCGTTTCTTCCCGAGACTTTTTCCTGCTGGAGAATTACTGCCTGGCACATCAATAGGTTGCAAATTGTAGCAGGGCTGTGTTTAACTTGCAGCCGGGTTGCCGTTGTCGTGAGGGTCCGCGTCTTTTAGCTAAACAGCCTTTTTCTTGCGGAATTTCAGACGTCTGTAATTGCCGCTCCTTTCAGCGCAGCTGAAGGTATCAATATCAACTCGATTTGAATATCATAAGTGGGAAGTTGCTCTAAGCAAAACAAAAACATGTCAGTTGCCCAGGTGACATTTTGTAGCAAACAAGGAAATCACAACTCCGGGAAGTGTTGTATTTTATGCCAACAACAATATGACAGTTTTCTCTGTAAAGAAAACATGACACTTTTCCAAATATCAGAGGATGCCTCCGCTGCTCAGGGGATTCCTGTACTGTCACTGAAATGGAAGGTCACAGGCTGGTTTCATGATTTCTATAGTTTCAAAATGTTGTGGCGGAGCGTTTGCACGCTAAATGCTGTAGGCTAAGGGAAATCTTTCCCTTCATCTCTGAAAGAAGTGACAGGAAGAAAAAGGTCCTACTTTGACAGCGGTAACCTCGAGGTCTCGGGGTTCTGCCCCGAGCAACTCTGAAGTAAAATTACCTATGTTAATGTGTTGTCCTCGCTGTCATCCAGGCACACGTGTGCGAGCGCGCGTGCGCGTGCGAGGCAGAGCCCCCGAGCGCGAGCGGGCACCCAGGGGCTTGCAGCCCCAAGGAGGGGTCACCTTGGACCGTGCCAGCCCACCGGCTTGGGCTCAGAACGCCCCTCAGAGCAGCGTGTTTTTTCTCGGGTAGCCCTGGCTGTGCAGGAGCCGCAGCAAATGCTCGTGTCTTGTTTTTGCCTGGCCTTGGTGGTAATAAAGACTAAAAGGTTTCTGCAAACAATTTCTTTTAAGAGGTGGGGGTTCCAGTTCGACTTCAAGAAGGTGGGGACCTACTTGCTATGCTAGTGCCTAATTCGTGAAGTTTAAGTAAACAGACTTTTTCTTGAAGCCAGAAAAAGTATTAACTTCAAGGCTATGGACAGGATCAAAACACATTTGTTTCCAGCCTTCCTCCTTTTTTATTCTTCCCTCTCCCCTTTAAAAAAAACACACCTTAGTCTATAGATTATATACTTCCTGCTGCCCTTTTTATAAGCAATAAGAATTTAATAACTGAGGGCAACTCTATAGTAATATTTATATGGGTCAAGTGGCTTAAAAGTATGCAATAAATGTAAAGTTATGAACCACATTGCCCCTTTTTAAATAATGCAGCTAGCACCAAGATATTATGTTTCATATTCTGGAAAAAGGTGTTTTAGCCTAGGCTTTAGGAGTACCCCAGACATGAAAAGTTATACTGATCCTGTAATAAAGTCACTCCCTGCTTAATATGGTGTGTTCTGTAGAGCTCCAGATCTTAATAGCAGACCACAGCAAGAGCGTCCCAGATGATATCAACAAAACCTTCGCTTTCTCATTAGCAATCAGCAAATTCTCTTGGCGTCTGCTAGTTTCAAATAAGGGCAAGTGCCTCTATTCCTAGTGTGAAGCCCAATAGGATAATAGAAATAATGTAGTCTAATCAGCGGCGAACACACGAGATCCCCCCGTCAGCGCAGGCGGCGGTGGGTTTGGTGACTCCCCTTCCACGGCTTTTAGCAGGCTCCGTGGTCCTGAGGAGCAGGAGCGGTGTGAGGGCAGAGAGGGAGCAGAAAAAGCCACCTCGTGCAGCTCCTGCTTGTGTAAAAAGCAAAAATATTATCAATACAGATGTGTGCAAAAAACAAAACCAAAAATTCTTGCGGTCACTGCTTGGACAATGTGAAGACACGCTGCAGGTGGTTTCTACGTGCATAAATCCATGTATGGCTGTGCACAGGGAGGGCGGATCCCAGAGTGGTTGGATTCGGTCTCGTCAAACCGTCTACTTCTTCGAGAAATCAGATCAAATATTTGTCATCGCAGCCCAAAATGACCATTCCTTTGTTGGCTGGCACACTGCTGATATCTGCGCGCTGTCTGCACCTGAGCTGTTACCTGCATGATGATTTTTCTTTCTTGTTGCTGTTAAATTCAAACATACTTGGCCAACGCCGCATACATTTGCGGCACAGCACTGAGTGCGGGGACAACCACTGCTGTTAGCAATTATGATGCAAGTGTGAAGGACACAAGATCGTAGTGCTCTCGCAGCCTGCATAATCTGTGGCTATGCTTGGGGAAAAGCAGAACAGTTCTTACGCCGAGGTTATAATTTTTTTTCCCCACATTTTCCACTGTGATTTTTTGGTGTTCTTAGACTATCGCTGATTTCCATTTAAGAGCAATTTTTGCACTCTTATTCACTCCCGGTTAAAAATTAAGACTGCGAATGTGGCTGATGCCATGCAAGGAAATGCAGGTCTAAGATGCAGCAGTGTAAACAAAAAAGTGTTTTAAGAGGTGCTTAACTGCGTTTTGAACCCTGATTAAGCCTAAGGTTACTCAGTGTTTATACGTGCGTTTGCATTGCACTGGGAAAATTCAGCGTTTAATGGTTCCTGTGCTGATCTTTTGTTAGTGCGCTGGGCTGCGCTGCCTGAGAGCGGTGGTTACTGGCCAGATTAAAAACCACAGAAACTCTTTCTTATTCTGAGTTTTGTCCAACTTTATTGATGTTGATGGGAAGCAAGGGTCCTTATATCTCTTATAGTTAAGGTGTAGAAAAAAATGACACTACAAGTCAGTCCCCCGAGCTCTGATTTAGCTACTGGAGAAAGTAGCGGGAGAAGGTAGTGCTATTTTGAACACTTCCAGCAAAGGGAGAATATTTTCCATCTATGGGTCTCGTTACTGATTAGGAGCCAAGCCTATGGTTCTTGGGTATGATCTTTTGTTTTAATAAACATGAGATGGGTGGTGGCCGAGGACAATACCCACGATGGGCAAATTGCTCCAAAAGACGGGGTAATAATGAAAGGCAATGAGGCAGCAGCACAAAGCCTCTTGCTTCCAACTTCACTGGACTATTTTGAATTCTGTGGGTGACCTTGCAGAGTACTTTATTCTCCTAAAATAACAAGCAGGTCAATACCAGTCCTGCTTGTGTGATAAAATGCGGTACTTGCTGACCAGGACTTGTCCACAAAGGAGCCAGGAGAGCTGATCTGCGGGAACGAGGACGTTTTCACCAGTGGGGTCAGGAGATCCTGACAGTTCAGGATCATCTGTGGCAAAGAAAGACAAAGCATGTTGAGGCGGACTGAAAAAACAAACGGATGGATGAGGGTGACGTTACCACAAGGCAGAAACTGTGTTGGCAAACAAATGCATTTTTACTAAAAGAAAACATCTTTTTTATGACAAATGAGAGGTGAAATTGTAGACTACTGATGCTAAATTACATTATCATTGTGTTCAAGTGAGAAGGGAAAAAGGGGTCTGGGATAAATTTGTCTCCACTCTATATAGGTACCAGCTACCTGCACCGACACGGAGGCTAGAAATTTAGGAGAAGGTTTCTGATATCAAAGCAGTGAGGCTGTGGAGCAGCCTCCATATGTGAGTAACGACGTGCAAACCACTAACGGCTCTTAAAGCGGAGCCTGCTGACAGGGGATTAGAGGACACGTTGTCTGCAATAGAGAGGGCCCAAATGGGAAGACCCAAAGACCCTCATCCAGTCTGGAAATAGGCAACAGTGAGGCACACCAAGCTCAGACTGTCTAAATTTCCATTTTAGGTGATTTTTATTATTATGGCTTTAATCCGTGCAGTTTCCAGGGATAGGGAGCGCCTGGGCTCAGCCGCTGTAGCTCTGCGCTGTGGGAGGGCACCTCGCAAGATGTGCTGCAATAACAGGGGCAGGGTGTGAGCTCGTATTTTGCCAAATAAAGAGGTTTTGGAGTGATTTCAACAGTGCTGGTGTGCTACAGAAGAGTTCACAGAATGAGGGGGACAAGGCGGGGTAATAGGATTTATGTTGTGCAGCGAGAGGAAATACACGGGGCCACTGCCCTGATGTGATGCCACCTCTCTGTATCTTACTCTAGACAGAGTACAAACAGCTTAGAACCAGAAAAATAAATAAAAAAAAGAGAGAAAACAGCATACAGGAAGGGGAAAAGGGGAAGTGTCTACTCCATGGTAAGCAGGTATGCCTTTAACATGTAGGTACCCCGCAGCAGTTTCAGCAAATATCACCACCTTCGACATTTTGAGAAATTCAGAATTAACATCTCGTGGACATTTGCATATCCACAATTCTAAGTCAGTTATTTAAGGATAAAGCTGACAAACCAGTACCTCTTGCCTGAGCTTTGAAGACATCAAAGTTGCTTCCTCCAGCCTGGGACAGTGCCCAAATGACACTTGTAAGGGCTGCACTTAGGAAGCGTCGTTCGCATCATGGCTTTCACTGCATCCCACACGTGGGAACCCGAACCTTGGAGGTTTTACAGCCGTGCGCATCTGCAGCTTCTCCGTGAGCCTGACAAGGGATCATTAGTAACTCGCTGATGTCTCTCTCTGTTTGTTCTACTTCACGAGGCACTTCCCCAACTAATTTAGAACAAAGCCTGGTGTTTACTTGGTTTCACAAAATGACACTTTTTTTTCCCCCAAGATTGCTGCAAAGGCTTGAAAAAGAATATTTACATAATCAGGTTTCAACTTCATGAAGAATAGGTCGGGAAAGGAGGGCAAATCCAAGTGGAAGGGAAATAAAGCAGAGCATGAGGTGTAGTAGTTGATCTTTCATTTAGGGCTGCAGAAGAAGTGCTTTGAACGTTTGCAGGGCTGCTGCAGCCCTGAGAGTGAGCCACGCGGTTGCCAAACCCCCGTAAAACTCCAGGTGAAATCAAGGAAGAGCTGCGGGGAGCGGTGTAGGATCATATGAGGGGAGCGGTGGAGGAGCACACGGGGGAAGTGGTGGAGGAGCAGATGGGGGGAGCGGTGGAGGAGCACATGAGGGAAGCGGTGACATCGACAGCGGCTGCGGTACCAAGCAGTGAACCGTCCTCAAGTCGCAGCAGCTTTCACTGCAACTTTGCGCTGGAAGCCTTTGAAAACTATAAATTATGAAATTCTAGTCACTGGCAAGCTCTTGGGGACCTGGCGATAATACCTATAGGAAGACTCATGGCATCCCTGCTGGAAGTAAGGGAGAGGGTGACAGGGTGGTATCAGCGCTGTTGATGTCCCCGCGTGGGACGCGGCCATCACCCCACCATGACGCTGGGCATCTGCCGTGCCGATAACTTCGCTCACTGGCCTTTTTCTCCTTGCAGGAAAGGTGACTTCTCAATGCCCATTGCAGGAGCTGAGGGGTGTCTTGCATGGACAGAAAGCAAAAGAATTAGTGTATGGAAAGCGGATGGGTACAGTATGTAAATACAAGCGAATCGCATCCTCATTATGTGGGCTCTTTTGAATAAATGTTAGCCTTTAAGTGCCAGCTGTCACTCTATGCATGGCCTCCCTTCTTACAACTAACCTCGCCGTCACCTCGCCTTGTCGCCCTAACTTGTCCTATTATGCAGTACCAAGCTGAGTCATTGTTTCAAGCAGGAGGTGACATGTTAATAGCTTAATAATAGTATAATCTCGCAAATAATAATATGCTGTCACACTGTCTGAAGCACAATGTTTACAGGAGAAGTGGTAATGTATGATGACAGTAATTTGAATAAAAATGAATTTACTGCTCTTGTCTCATTTGCAGTAAATTTTCGCATCTTTCATGCACAACTGGTGCTCCATGACCTCTTTCATTATTGTGTTCTCAGTGGCTGCTGCTTGCTTTAAAGTGAAAGGCAGGCGCATGAAACAGAGACCTGCAGCTTAATAACCGATTTCCAGAAAAGAGTTCACACCGCGGCTTCTGAACATCTCACTTCGTTTGTTTACGAAGATGATACGGCATCAGGCGGGCTGTTTAATTAATGCAAGCTGGAGGTGCCGATTGAAAAGCAGACAAGAGCTGATATGATTATGTATTGACAATTTACAGAATTATTGTCATTATAATGTGTCAGAGGCAAAAAAGTGCTTGGAATACAGAGAGGATCGTTTGGTTTGAAATTAAAGTTTGCGCAGCTAAAGAGAAAACTGTTTTAAATGCTCCTGGTATTGTTTGACGTGGAGAGAAGCAATCCTTCGCTTTCTGTTTGATACGGGGAAAGTGTCACAAGCTCTTCACTTTATTGGCTTTAGTTAATTATAAAGGCATGCTGGTATGACAGTGGGCTGGTAAAAGTTAAAAACGATCCCTGAATATATAAAACATTTGGATGTGGTCCATGTTGTGGGTGGTTTACTAACTCTTCCTGACCCATTGTTATAAATTATACTCAAATTATAAAATTCTGCCATTTCTATGTATGGTACAGACCAGGACTCCTCGTAGTATTCTGAGAAATAAATAGAGAATCTACTCTAGATCAAAACTGCCTTTGGAAAATTTAAATTCCTAGGACAGTTCTGTTTCTCTACAAGAAAAAAGAAGTTATTACGTGATGTGGCTCATTTGATGAAAAAGAAGAAGTTTTACAACTCACAACTGATATGCCTGGACTAAATTTAGTTTGATGGAATGAGGACAACTAATTGAAACTTGCTGGGACTCAAAACACTGCACAGGACAGAGTCTCCAAAAACTGCTGTGTTTTATCTAAGTTTAAGCGAACATATAGAAATAAAAAAAAAGGGTTCTGCATGACCTAGTTGATGGGTTGAAGTAATTAAGACCACAGGTTATCTCTCTATCTGCACGTATACAAAGGACCTATAGATTTTTTCATTGCTTGTATCTTGCATCGAACAAACACAACGTTTTCCTCTGGGTCGAAAGTTAAGCAGTGAGAAGGGAGAGCTTCTGTGCCCATGAGCGGGGAGGGCAGCGCCGCGGCCCCGCTGCCTCCCTCCTGCTGCTCCTGCGGAGGCTGGGAGCTAAGCTGGAGCCCAGCCTCACCACCCCGCTGCTGCGGGACGTGCCCAGCGTCTGCACGGGGAGACCTGGTGGGACAGGGGCAGGTAAAGCCAGCCCGTACCGCATCGTGATGGATCCCAGTGAAATGCAGTTTGTGGTGTTTTTGAAGCTCAGCTCTTAAGAGGGGCAAAAATTTGTCTCCCAGCTTTACTTTTGAAGCTGTAGGTGCACGCTTACACTAAAGCCTGAGCTCTTTCTTTTTAGCCATTTTTAAAAAAGAGACGTGAATGTTTTTTCCAAAATCAACATTGATTGAAGGAATTCAGAATGGCTTTCACATTTAGCTCCCATTTTCACTTTCACAGTGGAGGCTAGAGCCTGCAGTCTCTAGCCCGAGAAAATTTTCAGCAAAGCCCCTTGAACGAGCAGAAGCTGGGACCCATCGGGTGCTGCTGCGCTGGCTAAGGACCAGGACCAGCTCGTTGGTGCCTGTTGGCTTTGCAGCTCTCCTTGCATGCAGGCACGCCGCGGTGGTATGCACCTCCCACCCACCATTCTTCATGCTATATGCAGTGAAGTACATTAAATAGTGTGCAGCGCACGTCTGCGGGGTGCCAGGGAGCTCCCCGTTGTGGGTCCAGCTCCTCACTGGGGTGAGGGCAGGCTGCGGGAGCCACCACCTCCTAGTTTTTCTCAATGTCCCCAGAGACGTCGCGTATGGGAGGGAACTTCCAGTCCTTCTGCTAATACTTACCTTTCAAGGTGAACATCCCAAAAAAACCAAATCAGTAAAAGTAGATTGTGCAGAAATCATGTTACCAGCTGCAGAAATCTGCGGCGAGGTTTCAGAGCGTGCACAGTCCCATGCAGGCGTCTACAGAGATGGCAGATGACACGACTTTGAGGACATCTCTCTGACCCCATCCTCTTTGAATCTAGAGGAAGACGTGCAGTCTCCATCAGGGCAGTGCCGGGGCTGGTGCTCAAATGGGTGCTTAGCTTCGAGCATCTCCGTCATTTCACTGCAGGAAGCGCGGCGCTGCTTGCGTGCCTCGAGTGAAGCATGGCGCTGATGGGCTTCACGGGCACCTTGCAAGGCTGGGCTTGGTTTTGAACTGAATTTTCAATTCTTATTTACATGTGAAGTGCAAGCGGCTACAGTGGGATTAGTCTGACTAGTAATGGGTGTTAACTGCAATAAAATAGATTGTTTTGCTGAAATTTTTTTCCATTTTCCATTGGAAAATATTTTCTCTAAAGATAATTTATGTTTTCCCAATGTCCGTGTAAAATTTTTTGTCCAACAGTATTTAATATCACTTTGCAAATCCCAGTACTGCGAATTAAAAATGAAAATATTTGTGGCAGCATAGAACTAAGTAATGATTAATAGAGTTTATGTGCAAAAGGATCGAAAAGGACGGAGCAACAAAGTCTCACTTTGGCTGACTGAGTTTATTTCATGTATATGATAGCTCTCTTTTCCCTGAATCACTGATGTTCAAGGGGATATCTAGTCTTCTATGTAGTGCTTGAAACCAAAAGGTCCTTTTTGTTGCTTCATGCTACTTTTTAATTATTCAAATGTAGGAGAGTCTGATTAAAGGTCTTAATTAGACATGTTGAAGATTGGTAAAAATGTCACTGTTCTGAACAGCCTAACAACATCCCGTGGACCCATGTGTTAGTTATTTGCCAAAATGCAAGAAAATTTCACAGGGAAAAAAAAAGAAATCCCAAAACATGGTCTTTGTGGAATTAAGTAGTGGGTGGACCTGATTTTCCCAGTGTGGAAGTCAAGTGGAATCTTGAACTGACTCGTACAGGCGCTGGATCAGGCCTGTGGGGTGTTCGGCGCTCAGTTACAAGTTAGTGCTCTCTCTAATCACCTTGTTCTCGAAAGGAAATAGATACTAAACAGGAACCATCTGGTAATACATTCTGTACCTCTTAATTACAATGTTTTGAGTGGCACCTAAATAAATTTCATTTACAAGCACATGACTGCTTGTCAAAAGCTCTGTTGATAATTTTATTATTGTAGTATACCTCCTCGCTTAATGACCCCGGCCCAGTAAAGTCAGGAATATTTAGCTCTACAGCAAAAAAAAATAGTGATTGTCTTAAAAAAGGAAAGGCACAAACCCAATCTTTCATGTCGCATTTTTAATTATTTGCAAATGCATTTATTTCTGTATTGTAGTTTGATGTATGTTTACACACAACATGGCGACATACCTGCAGCAAAGATTACCAAAACTCTGATTTCTTGGCAGAGAGGAGAAGCTGATGCAGCTCTGCGGAGAGCCCTCGAGTTGTCGTAAAGTGCCTGTGTTATTTTATGATCTGTGTGTTTCTGTGTAGGTGTCCTGTAGCATTTAGACAATTTTCTCTTTGTTAGCCGCAAGAAAAGATCAATATTATTAAAGAAGTTGAGTGACTATCTGAATTAGTCTCCTGCGTTTTCACCCTGGGAAGCGGGGATTTAAATCCTGTCCCTGGTTTTGACGCTGAGCCACGAACCCTGCTCAAGGTCCACATTGGAGCTTCCTCCAAGTTTGGAGGCTTTCTGTTTGGGGTTGCAGCCTGTCCACCGCTGGAGCTGAAAACGACTTTCCTAGTCTCTTAGTAATCTCTGGTGGAAATTAGTCTCTATTACAAAATCAACATATAATTTGGCAGGATGCAGCGTGACTGGCAGCCTCCGGTAGAGAAAAGCCCAGGACTGTGCTGGGATGGAGCGGTGCCCATGAGGACATGCCACCACAGTGCTCGCCCCACCGCAGCAGTCCCCATCTCCTGGAATGACATTTTGGGCTCAAGGAAAGAAGGTTTTCTCCTGCCAAGACATCAGTTAGCGGCACATCCGCATGCCAGGGGTGAGCAGCATCCCATACAGCAAAGACCTCCATCTAAGTGCAAGATGTGTTGAACACAAAAAAGTCGCCAGTAACTGCAGCTTTTGCAAAGTTTTTCAGGCAAAGTTCTAATTCGTCTTTGTGTTCGAATGTCCTTTTAAAATAACAAGCTGGAGGAGACAGAAATACTAGGAGGAAGGGCAGAGGGGAGGTTTCTGGGAAAACAGGAGGAATGTGGCACCTGGAGGGGTTTTGTCCGCTTCTTTGGGATGAGCCGCCCATGGGAAAACAGAGCCGCATAAAAAGTAAAATAGCCTGATTTCTAAATTCATGGCAAATTAAGAAAGGAATCCTACTGCTCTCAGCAGGATCCTTTATTCCTTTTTAGTTGCACTTGATGGTTTTTCTCTTCTTAAAATAATTTTGTCTCTAGGTCTCTGTCTTGACGAGGGAATTTTGGGAAACAGATCAGCTTTCAAATATTTTTTTCAATCAATGCTTTAGCAACTTGGAGCAGAAACAACATTGAAATTCAGAGAGGTGCCGGTAAAACAGAGAGCATGATCATCGCCGGGCAGGTTTGCACGGTCGGGTTTGAGGAGACTGAGCTGTCTGAGGAGGAGACAGGGAATTCACCGTACACAGCAAACTCTTCTACCCGACAATGTAATATCTGGATTTGCAGCTGATATTTAAAGAGGGCACTTGCTTTACTTATGAGATTAAAGGCAAATGCTCCCTTTTAAAAATGAAGTCGTGCTGTGTTTTGCACCTTTTGACACTTATTAACTCAGGTCATTAAAAAGAGGCTAATTAAAAAAGAATGTAAAACAAAAGAGTCATTTGTCTATCGCCGCGCTCGGTTCTTCATGTGCGCTGGCTGGAGGCAGTCTCTGTTTAAACCATGGGTACAGAAAGCACTGATGGCCACTGGGGCATGCTTGGAGCTTGTCATGGCTTTTGGCGAGACTGTGGTCCGGCTCATTATGCACCTCATAAAGAAGAGAAGTCATTGTCATCAAAATTAGCTGAAGCTGGAATTTACATTCATGGAAATTTTGGTTTCACCACTGTCCTCTGGGGCTGGACAATAAAGGAAACCTTTTACCAGCTGCAGTTAAAGTAAGTGAAGTTCAATAAATGCTTAGTGCTTCATTAAGGCATTTCCGAACGTACTGTGCTACTTGCACGTGATCTTTTACAGCCGATGAGAATCCCGTACGAACAGTACGTGAAGTCCACTCATTCCTGGTCTGTGAGATGTGCATGGCCCATCCAAACCCAGCTTGTAACGACACCGGCCTCTGGTACCTGCTATTTATCCCCAAACGTGTTTCTGCTCTTCCACAGAAAGACACTGCAGCAGGTACCTTCTCCCTGTTAAGCTTAAAAAAGTGTCTTTTCGTGAGAATAAACTCTTCTGCCCCTGGTGAGGCTGTCCTTCCAAAGACTTCCAAAAGGGTACGGAGAGATTTGCGTTTTTTTGGGGTTTTTTTTGGTTTTTAA
>Ga0181612_165328_pt1 | contig 15241 bp, 8 predicted proteins | sample HoacroProtozoa21_FD_119630 | JGI IMG/M metagenome (GOLD analysis project Ga0181612, IMG submission 119630) | Hoatzin crop microbial communities from Cojedes, Venezuel. Combined Assembly of Gp0051906, Gp0051904, Gp0051908 | reverse complement strand
TAGGATTCTATGATTCTATGGTTATGCTATGTAAAGTAAGACCTGCCACCTCAGACTTGCGCTCCAGCTCTGGTGCAGGCTTGTCTCTAAAGAGTCAGAGTCAGGGATAAATCCTGCCCAGAGATCTGTGGAAATGTTCCTAGGACCCTGTCTTGTCTGTTCTTTACTAAAATCAAAGGAACATGTGAAAACGTGGAATCCATCGCTGCCATCTCTGAAATCAAACTGGCCATCAACTGCAGCATTGAAGGATCAGGACAGATATCTACTCCCATACCACCAGCACAGAGCTCTGCTGTTAGGAGGTGGAGTAATACCTGCTGGAAAGTTTTCATTATCACTGTTTAATGTGGAACATGAAAAGGACATGGTGGTCTCTCACATATGACTTACATGCTTATATGAAGGTTTGCCAGTGCCGTCCAGCACGTAATTACAGTCCTTTGTTAATAGTGAATAGGTTGTAAACATATGCTACATATCCAAATAACACGTATGAACTATTTGCCCTCTTGAACCTAATTTATACCACTGTATTTTTAACTGATGTAGAATATTGAATAACAAGTAACTCTACAATAAAAGGTCAGAGTAGAGTTTTTCTAAGACTGGGAATGAAAACAAATACTACAAACATTACACAACACAAAGCCTAAATATTACTCCATGAGGGACTGTTTTATTTTGAAGAAAACAGTGTTACTTACAAAGAATTCCTTGTGGACTTCCAGCAAAGATATTTGATTAGTATGCCTACGTGCTTTTCAAATGCTCATCAAGAGCAACAGCTGGTAGTGACCAAACTCCTCAAATATCTGGTCTTGTCCTTTCACAGTATTCTGAAACTCCAAGAAAAAAAAATATTGTCAAAAAGCAAGACGTATGTAAAGCAGAGATTTTTCTTCTATGAGGCTGTGACAGGCAGTGTGATGAATTTATTTCACAAATTACCTGTTTTTAATAAATTTAATCAGCAGTAAGATGTTACCCACAAAACAAGCAGCTCTTGTGAGAAGTTGGCTGTCTTCTTTTTCACATCAAGAAGGGATGACACTGCATGTCTCACCAGCAGAGAAAATGCACTTGCAATACTACCTATGAGATCTGAGAGGGAACAGTTATTTTTCTATTACTGACCCTCAGCTCTTCACATACAACTATAATTATCATAAATGGGACTGGGTAATGCTCTTCCCCCCAGTTAAACCTCTAAATACCACACCCAGTACCTATAAGTTTTATTTAGTGTGATGAACCAACATAACGGGGACTTCTGAGAACGTATGGCCATGAAATGTCTATATGTACTGGATGCAAATACACTGGTTCTTTTATATAAATACATTTCAACTGGAATAAACAAAAAGATATGCTCAGACAATTTACACTTTGCCTCTAAGCCTTATGCATGAAAAATTAAGCACCCCAAAAGTTTGGATGTTACCCGAAGTCAGTGGAATGTTTTTTAACTCTTTCCACAATGTTTGGCCAGTCCTTACGTGAACAGTAATGAAAATCAAGAGGTACTGCATAGCTAACTTTACCCACTCTCATGCAGAAAGGAAAATCTCATTATATCTGATGAATAATAGTAATAATAATAACAGTAATAAAGTGTCATGATACTGGATAGGTGAGATGTTGAAGAAGAAATGATCATAATTCATACTTACGCAAGCTGGCTCTACCTCTGTCCTAAGAGTGTCTTTCTAACTAGGCACACCATATTTTACATCCTCAGAAAGAGAAGAACAAAAATATCTTCAAATATTTGTTCATAAATATTGGCTCAGTTTCCATCCTTGATTTTAACAGAACAGTAAAAACTGAGTAAACAGCAAGATTACATGCTCCTGTGTTTCTTTCACCACAGTTTTGCTCATTGGTTGCAGAAGATATGATGCATACAAAGAAGAGATAATAATTAGTGTAGAACCTCAAAGCCTTTAATAAATAATACTAAGGTTTATTTCTGATAATAGATGCTGAAAACTCTACAGCCAAGGCTGTTGTGCAACATCAGATGTCAACAGAAACATATACACATGCATAGAAAGACTGTAAAAATGAGGTTAAAAAGTATACTTCTGTTAATCCTGTCTTAGTAAATTCTCCTCACATAAGAACTGAAGATATTGTTTTCTATTATGAGACTGAGCCAAATTTTAGTACTCCATTGTATGACAGAATTATGGTTTGAACTTTAATGGGACACCAATAAGAAAGCCAGCAGTTGCCAGCAGCCAGCTATCTTATGGTTGCATTGAGGTATGACAGCAACTAGAACACATTTCTAGTGGAGCTCTGATAATCATGTACACAGCTGGAGTTTTTCATGGGTACCATACAGAAATTTGACTTAAGGCAATGCTTGTTAAAAAGAAACAAAACTGCTTGCAAATGCTGTTTCAAATTCAAATTTCAGAAAACACTTAAATGCTTCTGATTATTTTTCCTTTCTTCTTCCTCAGTTACATTCATGGCCTGGAATGTACATCTGCATTGAACAGTAATTTAATTTTCAAATTTATCTTTAAACAGAAGTGATGTCTGGTTCATTTTATGCTTCCTAAATTTCCAAAGGTCCCCAATATTGAAGTCTGAAGCATTTAGATAAGATTTTACATAAAATGTGAATTAAGTTGGTCAGTCATTGGCTATCCTGAAAAACATTTCTAGCACAATGTTAAGCTGTGGGAGTGTTACATACATAATAGATTATTTCTGTTAAATGCTATATAATACTTCTTCATATCAAGTGCTATAGTGAGCTACTGTCTCTGTAGATCTGTTTGCCATGTGGGTTGCAGACATCTGTTGAGTATCAGGGAATGTAATCAAATGATTTGCCAAGAACTCCATCAAAAACGTGCCTTTTACATTTTTCTTAGTTGAGAACACCATCCACTGTAGATCGACCTAACAGAGTGTAACACATTGAACTGGAAGCAAAATGTTTAAAGTGATGCAAGCCTCATTGTTACCCCCACGAATTCTGCAAAATGTTGTCCTTTAAAGTAAAGATGTGCTCCAGACTGGGTGCAAAAGTTTCCAAGCAAAGCTCCTTGAACCACTTTGCTGCTGGCCATGGGAGCGGAGTGAGGATGGGCTCTGTGCGCTCCTCACTGTTTCTGCAGGGTTTATTTTTGCCCTGAGATATCTAGAAAGGCAATATTCTCAGCTTGGATGACCATATTTCCTGGGGGAAACGAGAACAGCTGGATGTATCTGCTTGCCTCCCTGATTGCAAATCAAGGGAAAAATCCATCTGCATCCACCCAGTTTCCTCCTGCATAGGCTCTCATGCTAGCCAAGTATTTAACTGTACAAAAGCCTATGGAAACAGGGCCTATGTACACAAGGGAGGGAAGAGCTTGCTTTCGTGTTGTCTCATGGCACTTCGTGTTGCTTTTAATATCCCAGTAATAACAACCTCTCTAAGTGTCCATTCATCAATCTCCTTTCTTTCTGCAATAATAAATAAAAAAGTATAAACCAGCTACAAATCTAGGAGTCATAAGGTTTTTATGCCTCACAAATTGCACAATCATGTTTTTCATATAGCATAGGGTCATGATATGAATACTATGGAAGTGACTTAATGGAAGAGTTCTGGCATCCTTCATAAACTACTCTATGGCAGACAACAGAAATACGCTCATGTCAGTGGAAGCTTTACAATAAATTAGCGTACTATAATGGTACCACCCACTAGGATGGTTACAGTTTAGAGTCTGCTCATCCTCTCTGACACACTCATTCATGCAGTGATCTATGGTATGGCATATAAAATTTCTGTCCAAGAGTGAGTACTCTTTGTGTGGTAACTTACAATTACAGCAAGAGGGGAGAAGAAAGCTTTTGCGATTTAGAATTTTTCACAGCAATTGAAAACCCCACTGAAATAACACCATGATTAAAGATGTTCACACTAGGGTCGAGACCCTACTCCTGCTCTGCCAATGGGGTAAGTGAAAAATAATTTCAATGCAGTCAATAAAATTACAGGTTGGTAAAACTACTGTAGGAGAAATAAACCCAAAGCATCCCTTCTCAACAAGAAGATATTCCAAACTCAGGATATTCCTCCTGAAGGAAAGTGTCTGAAGCCAATAGCAACTTCCAGAAATCAGGGTCAGAGTTGTCTTTAGTTTTATCCTAAATGAAAGGTCAAGTCAGTAGGCTCAGATCTATATCTAAATGTCCTTAGAGCTTAAGGGGATCTCAGTTCCAATGATTTCAAGATAATATCTGCTGTAGATCACTGAATATTGACTGTGTAAGCCACATGAAATTATACTCCACAGTTACTATAATGATAATATGAATAATAATGAGTATGTGTAACTGGTAGTTGTCCAGCTGGAAAGCATAAAGTTTGCATACATATCTGCCAATTGGACTTTTAATGACAAAACCACAGACGCTTGGACTATTTGAAAAGGGACAAATGGAATAAAAAAACACTATCTCTGTGAGAAACTATTTGATTTGTAAACTGCAACATTGTAAAACAAATGTCATGTATGTAGAAAAAAAAGAGTGGAAATGGTTGTTGAACACATATGGAAGAGAGTTTTCTTGATTTAGTACTTATTGCAATAAAACTTATTATTAAAAATGCAGAGGCAGAAATATCTCTGCTTTTGACTATTTCTTAATGTTCATCCAAGGGAAGTTTCTTTTCTGAGGGAAGAAGGGGAGCAATTTAGTAATTTCTGACCTCAGCTGATACTAAAGTTCTCTGAAACAATAAGGCCCAGGGGTGTTGAAGGCAGCTGCCTGAATTCCTCAAAAAATACATTTACAAAGTCTATTTCGAGTTCCCTGCTTTTCTGTAATGGAATCCAGCTTCTCTAACCTTTCAAAATTACCTTGTACAGTGTGAACAGCAGCACAGATAAGTGTTACTTTAAACTGCAGTTAGAGTCCCAACTGCTCAGCATTTTGGTTAAAGGGCTGACATGAGAGAAAATGAAATGAGAAAGACAATTGCATCTATGGTCTGAGAAGTAAAATAAAGATTTCAGTCATATAAAATAGTGGTTTGATGAGACCCCCGCAGTGAAATAGTTTATGCTAAATAAAAATTGAACTTACGAGAGTATGCTCTCACAAAACACCAGGAAACCAAACTTGATAGAGAAGCTCTCTCCACTCATGTCACTCCTGAAATAATAAGTTTACCTTCATTCTTTCTGAACAATTTTAAAAAGCAGGGTCCTGAACAGGAGCTCCATTAAGAAAAGCTTTATATATAATACTAAAAATTCAGATTCCAGTTTTGGTGAAGACTGTACAGAACAAAATGTCATGTACAGAAAGGACTAAGATGGGTTTTGGCAAAGAGCATGGCACCTTCGTGCCTACTTGAAACAAACTGATAAAAGAGGGTGGATAGTGTGCTACAAAGCAAATAAAGTTGATAGCCAAAGTTGATGGGAGAATATCCTTTGTCTTCAGTGAATGCCAAATGGGACCTCAAATCAGAGTTTGCGCAGCAACTTCTTCTCCTCCAACAGAAATTTAAGAAAAAAGTCACCAGCAATCCAACCAAACACCCTATGTTTTCCCAGCTCTAACTAGTGATAGGACGAGAGGAAATGGCTTCAAGTTGCATCAGGAGAGGTTTAGATTGGATATTAGGAAACATTTCTTTACTGAAAGAGTGGTCAGGCATTGGAACAGGCTGCTCAGGGAAATGGTGGGGTCATCCTATCTGGAGGTGTTCAAAATATGTGTAGATGTATATGGCTTATGTACATGGCTTATCATGGTGGTGATGGGTTGACTCTTGGACTTGATGATCTTAGAGGCCTTTTCTAACCTTCCTGATTCTATGACTCTAAGTAAGAAGTGGCATGTCTGTGCTTCCCGACGTCTTTCAGGGCTCGCCTGGCACTGGCTCCTTCCAGAGGGGCAGGTCCCTGCCTTGCCCAAGCTTCATGTCCCACCAGGGACCACATTCATCCCTCAGCTGCAATGAGGCAATGAACAATGTCAGACGGACAAGAAGAGCTGAGCATGAGGCTGAGCAGGCACTCCTCACCCACAGGTATCACCCGCATTGCTGCAGCTTTTTACACAGCAAATCCTTCTTTTTCAGCCAAGACTTGAGCATTGGGAAGAGGGAAGAGCTGAGCATTCTGGCTTTTGTCTTTTTTTAAGTCATCAGGGTCAACGTGACTCATGTTCTTTGAGGATGTGACTGGGCTTTTTTTTTCTGTTGCTCAATATTTTTATGCTTTTTTTTTTTCTCAAAGGTTCTAGAAATGTGATGAGAAAACACTTACAGCTGTAAAATAAAGCCTGGGAAATGAGCTGTGGCTGAGGCAACATCAGAAGGCAAATAAAATGAAAATGACCATTTATCTTTCCCACTTCATGACTTTAATTCAATCTCATTGGCTTTCCAAGATTTGCCTGAGTATTTTTTAATGCTTGGGGTTGGCAATATTGCTGACCTGAATTTTAGGCAGTCAGTAAATCCTTAGGGCATATTTTCAGGTGGAGAGCATTCTCCCTCTGCACCCCTCAGATCCTCGCCAAATGCCACTGCCACCTTCTCCCCTGCCGCAGCCCTCCTTGGCGCACAGGCCACCTGCACGGCAACATATGGAGTGACTGAGCAGTGTGTGGGCAGGAGGTGCAGCCCCACGGCCACAGGGCCCCTTCCAATACCTTTGCGATCATGCTGCTTTTGAGCACGGGCTCTGTCTCTGTTTCGTGCAGGTGCGTGCACAGCCTTTTAACTTGCTTTGGGAAACCAAGCACCATTCTGCTAAAATGCAGAAGCAAGGCAGGCTGCTGCAGGAATGAAAGCAGAAGCTGGGGAGACCCATGATTCTGCTAAGATCAAGATAATTATGTGAGCCTTCAGAGGAAGCAAAACAACACTATCGTGCATGGCTCTGGCCTTAGGGTGGCAGCCTTGCAGCTGTCCTGAGAAAGACAACGCGCCTGTGTGTGCTTCTCTCTTCTGCAAACCTGGAGTCCCTCTGGTAGCATCCAACTTTGGGCATGCTCCTAGCTCCTTCTTAGAAACCCATCTCTAACAGAACTGTAGGGCATGCAGCAGGGCTAGGAACTCCCAGGCTGTCTGTTGCTTACAATCTGCATCAGCAGAAACATGCCTTGTTTGATGTCTTACTTTGTCTGCCCAGATTAAGCTCTTAGGCAGTGCCTGCCAACGGATACCAAGACAGAAACGATGCTGCTGGACACTTCAGACAGAAGTTCTGGTAAGTAACAACAGATAAGGAAAATCTTCACGTACAGATGACGAGCTCAACTCCAGAGAACCTCATAATCATTTCCCAGTGATGGTTATCTTAGTGTGTACGACATATGAAATGAGCTTGGTGCTCTTAGCTAACCTAATACAGGTCTTTGCCACAACAAGAACCACCACACTGGGTATCAATAAAATGAGCTGAAGCCATAGAGTAATTTCATTTGTGTATTACGAAATCCAGGACCCCATGACTTCAGGATTTTAGTTTCCTCACATGTATCAGAACAGTGGCTGAAACACACATGGGGAAAACAAGAAGGGAAGGGAGAAGGGGGGTTAGAGGGAAGAAAGGCTTGTGAAAGAAAGGTACAAAGAAACAGCCTTTATATTCCAACCTAAAAGAAATCTAACAGAACATGAAAAATATGAGGGGATGAACCAGGGAATCAGGAATAGCTGTCCTGTAATTTTATTCACACAGAATACTTCCACTCCTGGGACTGATTTCCAAACATGCAGAACACTTAGTTCAAATGTATAAAAGCTGTTGGTGCACAAAATCTTTGGAATTGATGTTTTTTATGATTAAATTGTTTGTCTTCCCCTCTCTTCATCCCCCCACCCCCGCCCCATGGCTGAATGTATTTGAGGAGGCCAGCTGGATCCAATTGCTGGGACAGTAGTATAACACCCCCATTTTTTCCCCTTTTACATCAGTAAGTTGGCAGAAAGGTTATTGGTATTATCATCCAGAGCCAAAGGTCAGCATGAAAAAATAACATGTGAATACTTCTATGAAGAAAATCCAAACTACAAGTTAATATTCCTACTTCATGAAAATATCAAAACTATTTTTTTATTCGAAGTTAGATGGATGAGAATCAGATTCCAGATTCTGGAACATGCAAGATGTAGAAAGGTCAGGGGGAATGATTATTCAAGATTCAGAGGCAAATTTGGAGGCATAAACTTCCCACACATTCCATCCAAGACAGAATTTTTCCTTTCATATTCTGCTGGTGGGATATTACACACTGGTTGTCAGTGCTAGGCTCCAAAGTGCATGGTTATTTTTTTTAAATTATGCAGTTCACTGTTCCAAACCCAAATTTCCCCATCGAGACACTTACTTTTAAGTGGCTGTTTTTTTAATTTGACTCTTGCATTATGACCCATGGTGGGATGCTCTTCAGCTTGGAGTGGACCTGTCCACAACTTGATTTCAGAGGAGTCTCTGTGGAGGCCCTTAACTCTCTCTTCTGCTTGCTTTGAAAATCTGCCAAAGCAAGGTGATATTAAGGGCCAGTTCTGTTCTGGAAAAAACCTGTAGTGAGTGGCACAGTATTTATCGTGTCAGTGTTTCCACTTGATATTTGAAAAGCTTACATGTTAATACGTTTTTTCTAAGGGGGTAGCTCAATGAACACAGGGTAGATTTAAAAAAAAAAAATGAAAGCATCTTGTCTTCTTACGCCTAACATCGGCTGAAAGAAGCTACAGACCACACTGCTCACTGTTTACATCAGTGCATCCCCACTGCCTCCACCTAACCCTTTGTAACCACCATTGACAGAAGAGGAAAAAAAAATCACGCTCAAAATTCACATTGAGAGGAAGTCCAGCTGTGATGAGACCTCTCTTACCAGCAGCCTAAACTAGGTAACTTGTATAGAGACCTCCAGCTTTTTACTTACAGTGGACCAGTTCACCTAGGAGTTGAGCCCGCTAGCAGAGCGTAGCCGAGAAGAGTATCAACTCCAACTCATGTGCTGAAGGAAACTGCAGAGGGGCATCGGTGGCTTTCTGGCAGTTGCATCTACATTTAGCTCCTTTCAGAGAAGGCCTGCTTTCTCAAAGGTGCATGGTTGGCTCATTCTTAGCGCATGGAAGGTGTCCTCCTCCAGGGATGTCTTCCAGCTGATGGGGCTTCTCCAGGGTTCTACTTAGGGGTGCTGAGATGGTGTGTTAGTGAAGAGCCCTACAGCTGCATTTAGACCTGCTTACTGCCAGCTGAGACCTTACAGAAGTGTGATGCGGCTGAATTTGATATTTCCATTTCTAAGCTAGTCTAGTATCTAGGGTGAACTTAGAGGATAGGCTTTGCTACCTCTATTGGCCTGGAAACAGCGGTTCCAACAGCAGCCCGTTTTTTCAAGAAACCTGGAGCCTGTCTGAGAATTACAGAAGCTGAGCTGATTCTCTCCCAGCTGAAAGAAGTGGTTAAGAGGTTAGCAATGCCAAGACTCAGCGTAGGAAGAGGAATTCACATGTGACAGGAATTATTTCCTTTGGCAGATGCCTTTGGCAAAGGTGAAGGAGGCAGGGGAATGACCAGCCCCAGTAGGAAACCCCTGTACCTGATGTGGACTTTGCAGGTCAGCTGTTTCCCCGAGATGCTCCATTTGCTACTTGGAAAGAGGAGGGGGTGGGGGTGGAGGGAAAGGGAATGGCCAAACTCAGACAGCTGCAATGAGTACCGGCCAATTTCTATATGATACATTGTCCACCCCCAGCAAAAGATGTGTGAAGGAGAAGGAACATCTGCGCTTCCCTCATTCTTATATCGCCCTGTGGGACTCGTAGCCAGTTGGTCTAAAGCTGTTGTAACTTCTCTTGGGTGTAATATCAGCACATACAAGCTGTAACTGGCACCCGAAGGAACCCACCTTGGTTTTGTCTCTCTGTGGGGCAGAAGTTCAGAAGACTCCCATTGTCTTTCAAATAACACCTCTCTGCCACTAACTCAGGTTTGCTCAAATGGACCTAACTGTTTGGTTTTGTAAAAAAGTAGCCAGTGAAGCTTTGCCAAACCCAAACACACTCTCCTCTCTGGATAATCCTACTGTTCAGCAATGGAAAGTCATGAACACCTCATCATGCGTCTCATGGATAAACAGTGGCATGCTGTGAATCACTAGAAACATGTGGTCTGCTTGAATATTCCTGTTTTATCGAATGTAACATGGACTTGTGATACAGATACTCTAATTTTTTGGTATGAAAATAAAGGTTTTGTTTTGATACAACAGATATGATTTGCATTTTATGTGGTTTTTTTTGCTCTTAAGGTCATGGTATGCTTTTTCAGCCATGCTTTGGATCCTTTTCCACATCTGCAACTTCTTTTTTTTTTAATCTGTCATAGACATGGTGCATAAGTTTTGCTTTTTCTGCACTATTTAAATTAAGCAGGCTATTAACACCAAACCACATCTTCTTTCACTAGTGATCTTCGGATGTAAAATACAGTGAAAGTAATTGTTTTTCCAACTACAAGAAAGCTTTTTAAATGTGTCTGGCATGGGCAGGGGGGTTGCTATACAAACCTTACTTTTTGATTTGTTGTAGTTCACAAGTAACTTGTTTGTTTTCAAATCCCAGTGCTATTTTCTTCTCTGAAGAAAGTCATGAGAGGTTCAATAATGGCTAAAACATCAGCAATAATTAGGAAAAGAGAGTGTATTGTTCTCTGGAAACAGTGAGCCTTACAAAGAAACTGATTTTGCAAGCCTATGCTACTTTAATATTGATATTAAGATGCAGTTATGGAATAAATTTGCAACAATCACCACAATGCTCAGCATGACTAATAATTAGCCAAAAAATGTAACTAGTAGTTCATCAAGACTTTTCTTGTGTTTAGAACAAATGCAAGTGCCAGGTTTATTTTTACTCACTTAGCATGATGTAAGGTTTCTTCCACTGGAAAATCCCCTATTAGTAAATTTATCTGGATTATATAATATTGTCCATGGGGCTTTTTCGTCTCCTGATGACTTGTACCTACGGAATCCACTCTATAAACAAAATTCTCAGCTTGTGACTTCAGTGGCTGTTGTGCTCAGAAGTAACCCCTCTCTGACACGCTTCTACCCGCAGGCAGCATTCAGCCCCATACTGCTGTCAGTGCACGCGGATGGCGCTGCTCATGGAGGTCTGTTGACTCATCTGACTGGGTATACTCTTAAGTGCCTCTGTTTGAAATTTGTTGAGCAAGCCAGAAGGAAAACACGTGTAACTGCTTACTTCCCATGCACTGCTCCACAGCAGCTGGCAATGGCCTACTACAGTCATACCTCGCTCTGTGCCCAACTGGAGTCTAAGTTTGCAAGATGACAGATGAAGATGTCAAACAAAAAGAGCTGCAGTGAGTCCTCTAAAACCAGGGAAGAGGTGCTAGATCCCCAAGTGAACTTCTGCTCACCAGGTTGGATGGCTAGTTGTGTTAGCTGGAGAAGGGGTTGGTTTTCAAAAAAAGCAAGATCCAGACATGGGCTGAAGGATCCTCTCAGCCCACCATTCAGCCTGCAGGAATAATTCAGTCCAAAGAAAAGGCTTGAGATGGTATAACAAACATTTTTTTAAATATCATGCACAGTAACACTGTATTGCATTTTTTTTTCTCACACAAGCTGGCAAAAGGACCTCTTCAAGATCATCTGTAGAGAGCTTTTTCCCCCCAGACTTCAGAGACTGAAGTTTAGATAAGTCAGGGTTTATTTCCATTGTATTTTCGCTTGAGTATATATCAGGAAGACAGTTACTAATATGAGATCATTAACTCTATTGTGCTAGAGGTGGGGAATCATGATGCGCAGTACTAGAGAGACGTACATGACAGGAGTGTGGTTATCTTTGTTTCAGATAGTTTAACCCTTAAAAAGAATTATTATGCTTATCAAAAAAAAAAAATCATTTACGGTTTTTGTTTTCTATACATGAAAGGAAAAAAAGTGTGCAGCTTGGTGCAGATAAATTCAGTCTGTTTTCATGGGTGGGTGGAAAAGGGTCCCTTTCAGGTTCAACAGTCTGGTGATGAGTCACTGTAGTTCCCTGCTGGGTTACCATGTACCATGGTCTTGTGTTCAAAGGCTGAGACAGAAAATCATTCTAGTACCACATGCAGGAGTCTGGCAAGCACTGGAAAGAAGGCCATCACAATTATTAGGAATACACATTCTCAAATGCAACTCTTCTAGCTGCAAAATGCTATTGTTTTAGAAGCTGCAGCTATTTATCTATTAGATGAGGATGACTGTGATAACTACATGGAATCTCCATCTTCTCACTGCACTTGTCTGCAAAACATCCCTCTTCAAAAACCTGAACAAGTGTACTCAAAACAGAAGGCTGCCTTTGGACTCGGCTCTAGGTAAGACTAGCAGAGCCAAGACTGTGGTTTTGCCACATGTCCTGGAAAAAGGGCAGCCAAACTGGGCCATCTTAGGGCTAGTGGCCAATTTGTTTCTCAATACTTCTTTCCTGCTGAGGAAGGTTAATAATCTATATCTCATCCATGTCCCAAACCTGGCCAGCTGTGTGATGTTTTGGGAGGTGAACCAGAAGCCTTTGCCTCCGCTTACTGGAGGAGTTTCTCCCTTTGGCTGCAGGTGCACTCAAAGCCAAATGTAGCACAGATAAACAGCAGGGAGGGTGATCTGACTTTCTTGTAAGAATTAGCACTTTTCTGGAGAGATGAGAGACATGCAAGAACAGTTTCCTTTCCCTCCACCACTGTCTCAGTCCATCCAACGTCCTGCAAAAACAAACCGGAGAACTGCTGGGTCAGCTCCCACCACCTGCACAGCTCGCATGGAGCAGGGGAAGGCTGGAGGGGGCCAGAGTCCCACCCAGCCTCATGGCTTCTCACACCTACCACCAGCAGGTGTGGGCCCAGATGTGCCTTTCAAGGAGGCGTAAGGAGCACCAGGAATCTCACGGTCTCCACCAGCCACCCGCCTTCGTGACACTCAGGCTTGTGTTACAGCGATGCAAAGCTCACGCCATTCCTGGTCGGCCACTGCAGCTGCTCTCCCCAGCTCTGACAGGGCCCGGAGGGAGGCACGTCATGCCCCCTCACTTGCACTCTGGCCTATTTGCGATATTTCACTCCACCGCAGCATTCGCTGATTGTCATTTATTAACACGGTGGTAAACATTGCATCACACCCTCCTCACTCCTGAGCACTTCCCTGGAGAGTAGCATGTGTCCCAGTAGTGCAACAGAAAAAAAAAAAATCTTTTTTTCCCCACCTTTTCTGTGAGGAAACTAAGTGCTGTCTCTGCCAAAGGACATATTTTAAGCCTGTGTGCTAGGAAGGAACTCGTAGGCCTGGTTATTTTTTTTTTTTATTGAGCACTGGTGGGAAGCCCCAGGTCCTGTGTGAAATAAATATTCAAGGAGAAGCATGCTCTGTGTACCTTTGCAACCTGCCCCTCTTGCTGATGGGTCCTCTGGGTAAGACCAAGGCCATTTAGCTGACCACATTTGAGACTGCAGGAGACCTATGAGGGTGTAATGGGTTCCCCAAATCATTCAAGCCCCACCTCTTTTGTTTAGAAAAATAAACTAGGCTGTGCAAATACTTTGCTGATCACAAAATCTACTGGCAAAATTACCGTATTCTTCATTTTGTACTAAAGGCAAAACAAACACTGGCAAGGATCGCAGTGTGGATATTTATGTCAAATCCAATAAAGCAAAAAAACCTACAAGAACTAGTCAGCATCTGAACTGATATGAAATCAAAAGCCATTTTTGTTGAAGTTGGTTGACATAATCTAGAGTAATTCTTAATAAATCCTTTCAACCAGAAAGGGGTAACAAGTTCAGTTTAAACTGCGGGGGACTTCGAGAAAGAAAAATTGAAGGGCAAGATAGAAGGCTAGATGAGAGTATAACAAACAGGAGTAAAAGCTTTTTAACAGAGGAAGGGAAAGAGCAGTGACAGGGTAAGGTACCTTGTGGAAAGGTAACACCATCGGATAAGTGTTTCTTATCAGATGGTATCGTGGTGGTGGCAAGCTTTGTCACAGACAGAACATGCCTTCTCATGGGGAGCTGTGAAAGGTTTGCAATACCCAGGAGCAAAAAGGTCTTCTTAAGGGACCAAAATGCGGATTTTGCTTGTGTATATGTTCTCTTTTCTGCCTTAACTACAGTGTAAGAGATTTGCCTTGGATGCTTAAGCGGGTGTTGCACTGTAATTGCTATTTGGGCTACAATACCATAGGTCAAAGCCATGAAGAAGCTACTGCCACCTTACAAGATCCAGCTAAGTTATCATCTGATGAACATATAACCAACTTTTGTTTCAAATTAATAGAAATATTTGCTTTGCAATGTAAACTCTAAGTTTTCATTAGAAAGCTCAGCACTTAATAACCCTGCTCCCATCTTTTTTTCATTGGAAGTGAGTAACAGTGTTTCATGGGAGCTGAGGTTCAAAGTAATGATAGAAACTGGAATGTTTTCAGCTCCAGTCCACTGAATTTAAGTATGTGGATTCTCTGAAGATATTAAAAACCTGCCTGGATGAGGTCCTGTGCAACCTGCTCTAGGTGACCCTGCTTTGGCAGGGTGGTTGGACCAGATGATCCACAGAGGTCCCTTCCATCCCCTACAATTCTGTGATTCTGTGTAATTTGTTTGTTCCTCTGAAAATTCTCAGTTTTTCCAGAAATTGTATTTTCCTGATGGGTTCCAATTACATCTGTGTACTGACTGACAGCTGGGCAGAGACACACCACGGAGGGGATGGCATTTGAACTGCCTTGTGGCTAACTTTGGCAGCAGGAAAAGTTCTTCATGTCCTAATTCGTAAGTCATCCTTTTTTTTTTTCTTCTGGAAAGCTTCTTTTAAAAGACAAAATGACTTGGCATGATGATACGTGGTCATGAACTTAAATCACAGAAAAGAAAGTACCTTTTAGAACTTTTTTTTTTGAAGACTCAAAGAAAAGCAGATGACCTTTGCAAAATTTCCAGTGGGACAAGGCTCATACTCCTCAGTTAGAAACAGCTTGTTCTTTTGTTTCAAAAAGAGGGGGGCAACTGAAGAAACTGATAAAAGAGACCTTGTCCATGATGCACAGATTGATCTGTTATGATGTGAAGAACAAACACTGAACAATATTTCAACTTGCTACATTATAGCAGAATTTTTTTGTGATATATGGTTCTTCCCTCAACTTGCTTTCTAGGTTCCCCTCGACTCTTTTTTTTTT
>Ga0181612_130303_pt1 | contig 15241 bp, 3 predicted proteins | sample HoacroProtozoa21_FD_119630 | JGI IMG/M metagenome (GOLD analysis project Ga0181612, IMG submission 119630) | Hoatzin crop microbial communities from Cojedes, Venezuel. Combined Assembly of Gp0051906, Gp0051904, Gp0051908 | reverse complement strand
GTGATGTTGTGGGAGTTGTGTGTGTGAGTGGGAGGGGGGTGGGGGGGGGGGGGGGGGAAGGTGGCAACTAGGAATGTGATGGTGTAATGTATTTTGTTTGAAAATGCTGGTTGGTAAATTGTTTGATCAATTATATAAGTTACTTCTCTTTGTCTACAAAAAGTTTAATCATAGTTTCTTAGAAAAATATAACAGAAAGGATCACAAACTCTTCATTATATTGATGATGGTAGATTAAGCAAATGTGTAGTATTATTATCAGAACATAGATAATGAGCTGTTAATAAGTGTCCATTGGAAAAAAAAAACAAACAAAAACTCACAAAAACCTCCTGATGTTTCAAATAAAAAATTCTATAAAATTAAAGTACCATAACTTTTTATAATTACATATTGTTTATGCAGTAGATAAAATTGTTTGATGTAGGACTGGATTTGACAAAATAGCTTTTTGTCAGTTTTATTTGTCCTTGGGAAAGTAAGGTTACTGGCAGCTGTCAAAAACCAAGAATGGGTCACAGTCAGGGCTTTAAAAAGAGAATCAAATGTCAGTGAGGAAGCATTGTGGTGAGCATATTGTTCACATCTGTTTTATTAGTTAGGTAAAATACTGTGATTGAATTAAGAGGGATATGTCACTGTGTTTCAAATGCATGTGTTACAAGGTGATTCACAAAGTGTCAGCCTCATCTGCACCAAGTACAGGCATCTTTAGGTATCCAAAACTGTTATGTACTGGACCTTGATATGTAAAAGTGTCTATAAAGTCCATGTGCACAGCTGTGTTGAAATTTGTGCAGCATAACTCTTAGATGTCATTAAACTGAGCATCATTGTGTGCCCTGTTAATAATCTGACTTCAAGGCATACACTGACCATCCATCCATATTCAGAGGAGGGTTCCTTTGGCTCCTTGAATGGTGCAGTTTCGTCAAATTCAATGTATTGTGGAAAGAAGATTAAAAGAAAAAGAGCGATATAACAGCAAAAGCAAACTTAAATGGGCCAAAGTCCTTAAGCACAAGGATGGCAACCCCCTAAAACCGAAATATTTCTCTTTGTAATGATGTGCAGCAAGCTTGTGAATAGGACTAGCCCTAGGATCTCCAATATTGCAGTTTTTTATTGATCTTTGGTTGTAGTTAGGGGAAAGCAAGCCACAGGAATGACTGGGAGAGTGTGAAAAAATAATAAAAATAGAATGAGAAATAAAATGGCAATGAATAGTAAAACCACTGAATAATTAAACTGAAAATAATAAAAGTAAAAGCAGCATGGGAAGGAAATTAAAAGAAGTGGAGAGGAAAGACAGAAATTTATTTTAGTATTAGATACCCTTGTTTTCTCTGCCTTTTAGGGGATTCCCACGTCATATTTAGGGTATGAACTGAAAGCCATTGCCAAGATGATACTAGGAATGCTTGTAGATTTAGATTTAGATTTATAGGTCTCTCAGACCTATAATTTTCATAGGAAAGCAAGATATCATGTAATTGGAAAGTATTTTTTGAAAGAATAATGGTGTTACTAACAACTTTGTCAACTTTGTCACAAGTGCTTGTGATTTGTTTATTAATATTTACTCTACTGCATGATTGTCTCAAGAACACATTTAAAAGTCACGTAAGTATTAATATTGATGCAGATACCTCTGAATATTCGGAGGTACAACTGAAATAGTGTGCTACATATATTTGGGGGGGTCAGAAGGAGCGCTCAAAGTGTTACATTAAAAGATTCCTTTGGGAATATCACTTCACACTTTTTTGTTTGGTTTTTTTTTTTTTTTCCATTTGCCTTTTTAATGTTTGGTTCAAAAATATATCATAAAGCAGCTGCTCTTGTGTTTTCACTAAGCAGTTGCTTCTCAGACCAGAAAGTACAAGTGAGAAGAAAAACGAGATACAGTAGTGAAGTAGGCTAGAGTTTTCTAGCTGGTTATGGGCAAAGTCCCCTGCTATTACAGAAACAGCCCTGTTGACTTTGGTGAGGATTTTTCTCTGTTTACCCCGTATTTCTTTTTTGCTTCTACTCCATTTAGAAGTTTTCTGAAGGAGCGTGCATAATTTCTCATTTTAGGAAAGCTTGAAAAATAAAAATAAATGAATTGAAGCAAAGAAATATCATTCGAATGTCTTTGCAGTTTTAAGTTATCATATGGAATTAGTTGAGTCATTATCAAAGTGTAAAACCATCTGTGTGAGAGGTAGAAGTCCTTTAATATAGGGGCTTTGCAATTTTTAGTCTGAGAGAACTTTAATGGCATGTCGTTCCCTGCTTACTTGTGCTTGGGAATCACAAGAAAGAAAAATTGAAGTGATGGGTATTTATATTATCATCTGCTTTTCTTGGTGACTAAAAATGCAGCATGCTGAAAACATGAAGTACATAGAAGTATCTGCAATCTACTCAAAATCTTGATTAACTCTGTGTGTATGGGTATGTTGCAGTCTTGTCTTTTCTAAGTTGTTTTATCTTTAACATTATATAAACATCTCATTTTTAATTAAGTTTGTTTGCTCACTCTGTTCGTAAAGTGATTTGAAATGGTATAATTGCAAGTGTATCTCGGACGGCCTTCTGAGTAAGCTGTGAATCCAAAGGGCAGCGTGCCCTTTCGCTTTGCCATTTCTGTACAGAGGGGTGAAATGTCGAGTGAAACTACAAGAAGCAGATGCAACGTCAACGTTCCTTCTGTAGCACCCTATACTGTGAGGCCGGGGGAGGCAACCCCTGACAGGCTCCCGGCACCTTGCCCTCTGCAGGTGTGCGGCAAGCACAACAGGGGAGCAAGAGGGGAACTATTACTGTTGACAAGTTTTGAATGCCAAGTGTGACTTGTGAATAGCATTGTTGCGGTTCATAGCTCTGGGATGAGCATGTGAAAAACATGATTTTCAGCCAAATTGTTAAAAACACTTCTGTCCGCTTTATACAAACATACTTTTAAAAAAAACTAAATGTCTTCATGGGTTGCTGTGATTTGTGCAGCACTCATTATCGAGAATAATCTGCTTTTTCTTAGGCTGTGGAATCTAGACAAACTTCATCAGCACACATGTTTTAGTTCAATCATGTGAAGAGTGTCGAATACATAAAGTAAAGGAAAAAAATAACCTCAAATTAAGGTCTTTATGGTGATCTGAAATCCAGATAGCCAGGAGCTTTGTCTCATGTTCTGGTGGAAGTTCAGAGTTCTTTCTATGCATCCTGAGTGAGATTCCTGGTTCGGCGTTAGGGATCATAATTTGAAAGACCATCTCTGTCACTGCAAGATTTCCTTTTTTTACTTTGTAAATAAGGCCTATTGCATAATATACCACAGGATAAATCAGAAAATTCCCTTGGTTAATTTTGTGTCAATTGAAAGAAGTGTGGAAACCATGGAATAATAGCTATATTATGTTTTGTGTGTGTGCTGGGGAAGGGAGAGAAACTAATTTAAGATGCTATGAATGCAGGAAAAGGACTTAGTAAGAGTATTTAAGGACACTTTTGATTAACATTTTACTTTATATACCAGTATACTGACTGATGATTGTTTCTGTCATTTAGAAAAGCTGGTGCAAAGATAACCTTTAATTTCTACAAATTTTAATTCTAAAAATCTTTGGAGTTTCGGAAGTAAAATTTCCTTTCTTTGTTCTCCTTTCCTCAATCTCCTGTTCCAGATGAGCAGTCCTGCTGCGTATAAGTAGAAGTCGTGTTCTGACTTATTTTTCCTGGAGTGGTACGGATCTTAAGTTCATACAGGTGCATGCAATAGCAGAATTGTTTCATGTGCCTCACTTGAAATACGCCACTTACTATGATATATTTTTCCTCAAACTATACATCTTTCTGTTATGATTTACCTGTATAATGCTGCCTACTGCATAATGCAAAATCTCTAGTGCTGAAGTCAATGTGAAATACAGTGAATGCGTACAAAAACTAGATACTCAATTTAAGCTGGGCATTACCAAAACTGAGGTGTGTACTGGAAAGACCAGTGACTTTTCAGCCTCACAATAATAGAGAATATTTGCATTTAGGCAAACTACTTGACCGTTACTGCTATTTACTCCTAACAGTGACTCATGTACCTGAAAATAACAGCCAAATGTTTGACCAAGTATTATTATGTGTCATGGAAAGACAAGAAAATCTGATACGTCAAAGAAAGAGGCTCTTGTCTTTTCTGTGTCTCAGAAGATCTTGTAGTTTCTTCTACACTGGTGTCTTAAAATCTGAAGTGTTCCACACCCAAAACAAAGTGATGTGACTGGTCTGTTGTAGCTTACTGGGATCCAGCAGAATAAGTTTTCACATCCTATGAAAACATAGTAAAACAGTATGCAGATTACAACCACATTATGCTCATCACAGCTACTCTTTTATACTGAAACTAAGGGGACATGAAAATAGTTTGGGTAAAAAACCCCAATAATAGTTTTTACTGAGAGGTGCCAAAGACAGGAAAAGTTTTTGGGGAGTTCTCTTTTATAACAACCTAAGAGAAACTGTAAGAAAACCAAACAGAAAGTAGAATAAGAATAAGCTTGGTCTCAACAGTGCAAACCTGTGCCTCGGCTGTGACTCCTGTCCAGGACCGTGGGTAACACTGGCCTCTGTGCCCCAGGTTGTACTGGTGTTGGTGTTCAAGCTGTCTGTGTAAAATTTGTGAGAAAGTTAGGTTAGGGCATCAACCAACTTTCTGCAGTTCAGTGAGTTAGTAACTGGCAACTGAGGTGTGGGCATATTAAAACAGGTTAACTTGAAGTGTGGTTCAGTTTGTGAACTTTCAATCATAATCTCATGTCTGAAGAGCTAATGGACACGATATATTTAAAATGCATGAGTAGTAGTTATGTTCATCTTTTACATTCCTGAAAGTGGTATCCTGCCAATTTTAACCAGTTCATGGACAAATTTAATTTAATTTAATGTTTATGTGCAGGTTTACTAACTTGCTCTGTAATTCATATTAGGCATTGAGAAAGAGAAAACAAGCATATGATGTTGTTCCAGAATATGATATGCTTAAATACTTGGTTTCTTCCAGAAAAGGTAGATTCAGGATTTTACTTGAAAGCTCTTGTACATAGATAGGATTCAGACACACTTCCTGAGATTGTGAAACCTATCATCAGTATGAAACCCACAGTGTAGATTGTTGAAGTTATTTCAGTTTCTGCTTAATTTAGCAGTAAGCTGTTGAAAATGGTTTTATACTTCCTTGCTGGTACGTTTTGAGGAACTCAGGGAAAAAAGTTACTCATGCTCTGCCAATGATTAAAAATATGAAAAGATTTATTTCCTTATTTATAAATTTGAACTTTCTTAAACAGGCATGCAGTGTTAAAATCTAAGTTACAGATTCAGAAATGTCTTAGTTGTAAACATGTGGTAGGGTATGATAGCTTTTTAATGATAAAAGGTGTAGAAAATATATCCCAATGCATATAGTAAAACTTGAAAAATGGTCCATCTTCCTTATCTTTTGGTAATTTTTTGTTTTGTTGTGTAAGTAGAAACAATGTAAATAATACTTTCCTCAGAAGTGTAGTTCCACTTAACCCCACCAAAAAATCCCACAAGGAAATGGATGATCAGGCTTTGTGCAACTGGAGACAAGCATGTTCTTTAATGAAATCAGAAGTACTTCTTCAGTCTGCTTTCTCGACATTGCTTGTTCGTGTTGATAACTAATAGGAACTCCAAACACTGTGAACTTTTTAATTGTTACAATGCTTCATAGGCTATTAAATAAACATGGTGTATACCTTTGGGAGTGTAAATACATTCACAAGTTTTTCTTATTAATTGATCTGCAGAATATGTCTGTAATGATCTTTAGCAGACAAGAATACAGGGGGGAAAAAAGCTGCAGAGATGCACCGAAAAGTAGTTGTTACAAAAACAGAAGAGATGTCTTTCTGTCTACTTGCCTTTGGATTTTTCATTTTGAATTCAGAGGAGAGCGAAAACTTTCACCTCTTTCCAGCTGGCCAGTATCTGATGAAGAGTTTTGTTTCGTGCTTGACATTTTTATGAATACGTGTATGTGGTGGGTGTTTTGCAGGAGCTTCAGGATGGCATTGGGCGACAGCAGACTGTTGTCAAAGCATTGAACGTAACTGGTGAAGAGATTATTGAGCAGTCGTCAACAGCAGATGCTAAGGTGCTAAAGGAACAACTGGAAAGTTTGAATACCCGGTGGCAGGAGATCTGCAGACAGCTGGTAGAGAAAAAAAGGAGGTAGGTTAAGAGAGAGCAAAAATACTGTGAAATTTTTATTGGTTATTTTAGATTTTCTTCGGACTTAACTGTTCAAAGGAACTCTCAACTTTTGGAGTTTTTCTAGTCATAACAAATTATCAATAATTAAATTTCACATCTACAGTCATTTTTATTTAATTCTTGTGTCCGACCTATTCCTGTCAGTGACCACCACTCCCTTCCATATTCCACATATTCCTAATTCCACTCTTCATGTTAAAAAAACCCACACAGGCATACATTATTGCTTGATTAAAAGTAGAACAGACTGGAAGTTTATTTATGGAATTTACAGATGATTTAGCATCTCTTTGTTTGATAGTATGTCATCAAAATATGTCTCTGTAGTACTAATAATACCTTAGCTATTGATACAATTAATCCTAATCCAATTCACTTCTCTTCATTAACGCCATGAAGATCTGCATTTCATAGGTTGGATAAAAAAGAATGGATTGGTTAATTTAATGTAATATTAATTACATTAAATAAATATTAATATTAATATAATTACTTTCGGATCAATCTGTTTTTCTTATGCAGTCACAGGAAGCTAGAGTGTTTGAGTTATAGGTAATACAACAATTTCCAATTGGAAAGAAAAGGAAGAGTTTTTGTTAATGGTTATACTAGGCTTTATAAAAGCATATGTTCTTAACCTAGGTGCTAGGCTGAAATGGATATGGCATTCTGCTTTAAAATACAGTCACTGGCAAAGCTTTCTTCATGCATGTTTTTTAAAAATTGGAATATTCCTTGTTGAGGTATGCTAGAGATTTGCTAGGAGAACTAGCAACGTGCAACGATTTTGTTACTTCTGAGGTGTCATGTGTTTTTTCGATTTAGAACTGTGGGGAGCAAAAGCTGTGAAGATGTTCAATTGAGTGATAAGGGAGCATTCTGAAAGGTTTTTGTTGAGTTTAATAATGATTAAAGTTTCGCTTGAAACATGTTAAAAGAAGGAGATGCAACAAATAAGCTACAGCTGTCAGAAACTACAGTGGTGCTTTAAACATTTCTTCCTGCTGTATTTCCAGGTGTTGATGGTAATGCTGCTTGTTACACAAGGGAGTCCTTGGGCTTTATTTATCACACTAAAAGCTGTGCTTTTGTACAATGGAAACCCATCTGTGTTTCCAAGCTTTAACTTATTATGGAAGTGCTAACACTTACAAAACAATAACACATCGTTTTAATAGCCCTGTAAGCTGCTGCGGCAACACAGAGAAAGAGATTGGTGATTGAGCTTTGTCTGAGAATATGAAATATGTTCCAGTTCTGGTAAAGATTGGTATTGCATTTTCCTTCGTTTATCAATAGAAATGTGTATCTGTATGCTGTTTTCGCTGAAGGTGGTGTTAGCAGTGTATGGAATTTGTTGGCACATTCTATATTTTAAGGAAGCCTATGATCTGTTAAATGGGAATAATGTGATTATGTTCCCTAGCTGAAGGATCTTAAACACTTGCACATGCATTCCTCCTTTTGGTTTGTTTATTGACCAGTAAGCTTCTTTTCCTCTGAATGACAGCTTGTGGAATGTTGAGGATAATCATTGCAGAGAACTTGGTTAGTGAACTCTGCATGAATAAATACATTGCTGTAGGAGGAATACAGATAGTGTTGTGTTAAACTGATATAAATGTTTTTGATGTACTGTAGTGAGACCCATGTGCATCAGTACGGATGAGTTTGCCCTGCTATTCGCTGCCCGGTCTTCCTAGCTGCATCAGAGCCAGGGATCACTGTTGCTCCCAGATCTTGGAAGTAGATCCTATCCTCTGTCTAGCTGCTGCCCCAGACGAGATCCCAGTATATGCTTTTTCTTCTTTCCCTCATCTTTTCACTCCCACAGGCTGGATTTCCAGAGGAAAGAAACCTAGATGAAAGGAGTATGTGCTGTGTTCTAGCTAGGTCTCAACTATTGATGATCTGAGACGTAAAAAAACATGGGCTTATCTGCTACGAGGTCTTCAGATAGCCTTGGTGTGGTGGGATTTTCGTTGTGCTTGTGCTTTGGCACCTTTTGAGTTGTTCATTAGTTGTCCTAATTTGGTTTGGGTACAGTCAGTTTCTCTCTTTTTAGGACTTGAAACCCGGGTCACCCAAAGCGCCTTAGTTTTTCATTAAGAATAAAGCATGGAACAGACAACAAAAGTTGAAGGAAATGAGCTCTGCTTGCTTCTCCTGTATGCTGTCACTTCTTGCTCACTGACTCTCACCCGTGTGTGTGTCTCAGTGTACGTTTGTGCAGGAGTCATTCTCATGACACCAGTATTGCATAGATACAGTCGAACTAGCTTGACCGCCACTAGCAAGTGCAGGCAAATGGTGCTCAGCCAGGTCCTGTCAAGAAATATGTAGCTTAACTCATTCTGAGTTGTCATAGCTGGGCTTCAAACAGGAGCCATGCCAGATGTCTGAAAACTAACTTCAGTATCTTCTTGGCTGTGTCACTGCCGCAGTCGATATACCTTATTCTTCTATATCTTGCTCTATACTGTCCATGAGGTTACTGCCAGCAGTCCAAAAGACCTAACATAGTCATGGCATTGTCTGTCGCATGTGTTTCTACCATGCAACTGTATAATGGCAAATTTGTTTATGTAGCTCAGTGTAATACAAATTATAATAGATCTGAGTGAATTAAAATATTTTGACTCCTCTTTTTCAGGATAGGTTTAATATATTATTTTCCGAACAAACTCCTAAGCCAGTATGCTTATATTTTGGATCACTTAAGTTTTAATAGTCTTTTAATATTTCTCTCTTTCCTAGAAAATAAAATGTTCACAGTTAAAAGAATTTTATGATTATGAGGGGGATTCTAGTTTCTTGTTTAAGTCAATTCTGGGAAGGAGGAAATGGAACCACATTTTAAAACCATAATGGAAAAAGGTGATGTTGAAGGGAAAGTAGACTGGGTAGAATACATTTTCAAGTAATAATTTCAAAGAAAAATAAAATACATACTAACATTTAGAATCTTCTACAAATCAGAAAACTGATTCTAATTTTTTTTTAAGAACAGATTTTATTTTTTATTCTTTATAGTCAATACATTGTGCTGTGCTCTGAAAGCTGATTCTCAGTAGCTCAAACAGAGTAGTGATCGATTAAATTTTTTTTCTATTAAATTTTTTGGCTCAGCAGATCTCTAGATAAAGATAGTGGTAAGAAATTGAATTGAAGCGATTGAATGGATTCCAGACATGAAATCTTACAGTCACTTCTAATTCAAGTGTAATGTAGCTAAGCATTATTTAAATGGCAAGAAAATTTCAGGTGCTGCAAAATCTGTTTTGCTATTGCTTACCAAGATGGAAGAGCTTAATTTTGATTATCCTGCACAGTTTACAGATGGGGCATAGGCCATTTTGGATGTTTTTGTCAAGCCGAATTCAAAGATACCCATCAGCTGGGAGTTGGAGGGGGGGGTTAGATTACAGAAGAACGTAACAGGAAACAAACTTATGTTTGTAAGGTGCACAACTGTTAGAATTTAGTTGGAAACAGAGGTGTATGGTGACATTTCCAAGAATGCCCATGACATTAAGCTCTCTCAGGTAGTCAAATGCTGAGATAATAGTGGGAAATCCCAAAATCGAGTGGATGGGCAACAAGTGGCAGATGACCTTTGTCATAAACAAATGTGAGGTAATGAATATTTCAGAGAAACAGTCTATATCACACTTACGTGATGCTGACCCTGCAAATGGCAGTTAGAAATCAAGAAAGTAATTCTGGCATTATCACTGACAGCATCTGCAGGCTGAATATGTAGAGGCAGACAAACAAGCTATAAAATTTTGGGCAGCATCAGTAAGGGTACTGAGAACAAGAAGTGTTATTTTGCTGCCATCAAATGTTGTGGCATGCTCATGTTGAGTACTGTGTGCAGATCTGCTCTCCACGTGTCAAAGGGTATGACAGACTTACAGAAAGTATAGATGGAGGAAGGCAACTAAAATGAACCAGGGTTTGGAGTGGCTGCATTGTAAGGAGAGGTGAAGAAACTTCAGTCTGCAGAGAAGTCTCAGGAGGGATATGACTGAGGTTTGCAAAATTGAAGTGATAGGTAAACTGAAGGTGGAACACATGTTACTCACCTAATTCCTCAATACCAGAAGTAAAGGGTACTTGTTGAAACTGCAGGATAGAAAAATCAATTTTAAAATTACTTTTTTACAGTATGGTTTCTGAATGTCTAAGGTTTGCTGGCCACAGAAGGTTGTGGAGGAAAATACTATGACTCAGCCCTATAAAATCCTTAATCTAACAACAGTGGATTCTGGGGGAGTATGAGATGAATGGAATAAAGAAAGTTGCCACTGTTCTGTGCTCCCCTCAATTACCATCTCCTATTAGTAATGTTGGTGGCAATCTGCTGGGCTAGCTTTTCTGACACACTTGGACATTCTTCATGTTCTGATGCACTTGACTATATTTGGGAGGAGGGTAAGGGAGAATTTTACAGAATCATTTTGTCAGTTTCCCTGAGGATGAACTGTTAAATGGTCAACTATTTATTCTGTATGAGAACAGAATATTATTACTGCATTGACAAAGAATGCTGTCAATTCAAAATCTTTCCTGTAACCATCATGAATCCTGTGGTTGGTTGACTTGAAAAGAGGAGATCGATACATGATGTAATTCTGAGAGTTTCAACATGTTCATCCATTTTTCATAAGTAATTTGGAATAAATATTAAACTACCTGCATAACAAAAACTGTAGAACAGATCAAACCCATGAAATTCTATAAATAAACAAAACTGATTGTAGATTCCCTAGACACTAATATTAATCACAGTTGTAGTCCAGCAGATTTAAATGAGAATTATTTGGGCTATAAAAGGACAACTTAGTTAAAAACAGACAAGAAAACAAACCAATTCTTAAAACAATTTGAGGAGCCTGTACTGCTCTTCTGTAAAAAGAAGCTGGTTTTTAAGTTTTAAAAGGTCAAATGCTGATCCCAGGCAAAGCACAGGCTTAAAATTGGCTTTGAATCTCCTTTCTTTGGTACTGAAGATCAAGAGGTTATGCTTGAGTTCTGTTTGTGTAGGATGTTATCTTTCATTTGCCTTTATCAAAGAGTTTCAAAGCTGTAGAAGTTTGAATTCAGTGTTCAGTGTTTCTGTATCTTGCAGTTTAATCAATCCAGCTAAGAATTAGGTGAGAATATAATTTTAGCACATCTAGTCATTTTATCTTACTGCAAACTTTGGAATAGACCAGGCAGTTGAATAAAGTGAAACTTGATTGAAAGTCTGATACACTGATGGTTAGCAAATTGGGAATTTAATGGAGTTTTTGTTAGCATTTTGGCTGCAAATGGCATGTTTTGGAGAAGTTTGTGTTTGTGCCCTGGAAGAGTGCTACTCACTAAAAGGGAGACATTGGAGGCTAGGGGAAGATGCAGTGCTGTGCCTATACTCCCTTCCACTGCAGGAACGCATGGACCAAGCAGAGCTAGTTAAGGGGAGGTACATCAGGAGGAGAAACAACATCTCACATGGGAGTCTGGCAAGGTGAGGGCTCATAAATGAGGCTGTTGACAGACTTGTAACAGTGGTGCTAGCTGATCTTTGTATTTTTCCATCTTTGTAAAAAATTTCTTGTGTAGTTTTTTTCAAACAGATGCCCAGGAATTAGATTCCTTCACTGTTTCAGAAGTAATCAGTTTGGGGGCTTTTATTCGTCACAATCTGACGTTTGTTAAAATTGGGTTCTGTTGCATGGAAGAGAATTTTTCATTATTTTAGCTGCAAATACATTTGCACTTTTAATGAGCTTGAACCTGCAGACTGTCTGTTCAGATCTCTACTCAAGCATGTTTGAACTAGTTACGGAAAGAATGACAGAACAAAGGCTGTTTACCAGAATATGTTCAAATACTTTTCTGAGTATAAAAGCACAAACTTTCTGTTCTAAATAAAAAATAATTGTTGTAAAGTAAATATACTTTTTAGCATTTTCTATACTTTACCTTCATTAAAATATTCCTTTTTTTGCCATAACACACTAGCTACCAGTGACTGGTTTCCTTCACCTGAACGCTCTGTATATTGAAGGCTGTGATTAGCTTCTCATAGCAATTTAAAAGCAGGCTTAGGATGAAGAGATTTCATGACAGTTGAGTCAATAAATATATCTTTTCTTTCCAACATAACATTAGCTACATATCAAATTTTCAGAGTTTTCTTGTTTTGACTGTTCGGATTTCTTACAGTAAATCACTAGAAAATAATCATTCTGGTATAAATTTACATCATGTTGACAAGTAGTGTAGCTAAGCTTCTTACTATTTAGTATTTACATCAACTTTTCTAAAGTTTCTGTGATATTTTTCATCTCAATTATTTTGTTTAAAGTTCCTTGCCCAAATGAATCGTATTTGCATGTTCTTTAGAGTAAGAGAGAAAATTCCTTCTCTCTTAGCAAATATTTTCTCTAAATTGTCAAGTTGCTATTTTCGTGGCTTCTTAAAGTCTCAGTAATAGCTACTAAATGCACTAATTCCTAATCTTAGAAACAGCATAAATACAAAATTAACAGCTGAATGTTTTAAAAAAAAATAATCAAAACATTATTGGAAGTGCAAGTGGGAATATGAGTCACAAGTGCGGATCTGTCCTACTCCGGTGATTGCGTATATTCTATCTCTAGCTGACACTTCCCAAGTAAGTCCAACATCATTTATGTGCAGTTATAAACTGTAAACAACTGATGTGTTTCACAAACTATTTACGGGTTGCTATGGTATTGGTATCACATTGTTGACTATGGAGAAAATACATGAGCTGCAATATGCATTTCATATGGTTTCTAGAAACTATAAATGAAAATACGAAGCTTACTTGAAATGGGCCATGAATGCTTATGTAATAGTTAATCATTATAACCAAGGATTAATCATAGTAAAAAAAAAATCTATCCAGGGTATTTCGTGGACTACCATAAGAATTTGTTATCGATTCAGGTTAATACTGTTAAGAAAACTAATCCCTAATCTATGAAATACCATATATACAAAATGCTGTTAGGAAAAATAATTCTTTAAATTGATTTAATTTACTACTTAATATTAAATACTGAATATTAATACATTCTCTTCCAGAAGTATAATGTGTATAAAAATCATATAGACAGCTGTGCAATCAGAATAACTGACGAAGGGGCCTTATGATTTTAGAAATACAAACAGAAAGCTGCCATGTTTTGATATGGAAAGCACAAAGTAACATGCCTGGCAAAAGCAGTCACATAGAAGACCAATAGTTACATATGAAATTCTCTACTTCTCTGCTAGAGTTTGAGAATTTTTCATCAAACAATATGGGTTACACTTCAGGGTTAATGAAATAAGCCATTTGCTGTCAGAGAAGAACTTTAAAAGCTCTTTGGGAGCTTAGGCTGGTTTAAAAGGATAGTGCAGTACTATAGAGCAGCACGCAGATCTGTGCTGGAGATGGATCTGCTTGGCTCCATAGGCTCAGCTGCTGAAATGGCATCTTATTCCTCAGTTAACTACTCATCCAGCAAGATGTGCTCCCAACTGCTTCCTCAAGAGCTGCTCTGTCCATGCCTGAGTCAGCTGGTGGCTCATGCTCCTTATTCCAGTTTGTTTAGGCTTGGGTTTGGAAGACCATACTCCCTTAATGGCAGTTTACTGTTAATTTGTCATTGCTGCCATGAATCTAATCACCTAGAAATTACATGTGTCTGTTGTTCCAGATGTAATTATGGTGGTAGAAATCAGCTTGTTCAAAAGGTGCAATCAGTCATCAAGTTAAAACTTTTTATTTGATTAACTGGTTCAGCTAATACAGAGAGTGCTTTATTTTAGTGGCTTGCATAATATGATACTTGCCATGCAGGATGTTATTTATAATAGAAGTAGTGTTCTAGCAGGCTAAGAACAAATTGTGAAGTAAATTATGCAGTGCACCTGCAGCTCCCGTTAATTGCAATGGACCTTTTAATTACTGTACTACATACTGTTCCTGACTAGGATAAGGAAGTAGATCTTTATGGAACATCATTTTTTTGTCTGAATTCTGAAACCCTTCTGTGCACACACATGCACACATATATATTAATAAAGTAAATATCTCTATAAGAATTCCTGGAAAGTTGAAAACACCCCACATTGCTCAGATAATAAAACTCAGTCCTACTCATCAACATTTAAATTAGTCATCAAAGTAAAAAATTTTCCTTCATGACTAGGAAAAGTTTTAAATGTTTTAAGGTTGCAGTTGAATTCATAAGGGTGATAAAACTGACAGTGTACTTAAGAAGAAAAAGGAATCTTGCCAATTGCTATCTCTGCTAGGAGACAAGAAATCTTTTTGATTTCTCATTCAAAATACTGTACAGCTGAATAATTTTGCTCTCAGGTGCATTGAGTTGAACGCTCTGCATTTTCTGTGCAAGAATTAACATATTTTAAGTTGTATCTTTCTCGGGTTTATCCTTAGGGTACCATCACATAATGCCTCCGCTGAGCTATGTGCTTTACATATGAGTAGAGGAGACAGGAAAACAAAAAAGTAATGCTGCTGCTGAGAGCTTAGATTCTGGGGAATCTGGTCAGGTTGAGGAACAGGGGTTTTATTGTGAGGTTCACAACATAGCACTGGATGACAGATTCCTAGACTTCCACGCAATCGGGGCAGAGGGAGACACTGCCTCAGAAAGAACTGAAGTTGTGCTTCTGCTTTTACAATTGCAGGGAGCTAGTTTTTCTTCATTATTACAGTTAAAATTTATCACAGCATAGATTAGCATCTGCCTCAGTTTCACAAAAATAAAGTTTTCATTAGCTGGTTTTAGATAATCTATTGTGGCTTGAGAAGAGCATTCGACCTTTCCAGTACACGTACACTTCTCAGTGAAGAACACTGTAACAAATGCAGTGCTGTAAAGTTGGTCCTTCTCTGCATGTCCTGTGCGACCAAAATCGGCAAGTC
>Ga0181612_124042_pt1 | contig 15241 bp, 7 predicted proteins | sample HoacroProtozoa21_FD_119630 | JGI IMG/M metagenome (GOLD analysis project Ga0181612, IMG submission 119630) | Hoatzin crop microbial communities from Cojedes, Venezuel. Combined Assembly of Gp0051906, Gp0051904, Gp0051908 | reverse complement strand
GGCATCGCGCAGCGTGTAGAGGAACGATGTCTTCAGTCCGCTGAAGCTGTAGTCGTAGCCCGGCACATGCGGGTGGGCAAACTTAAACCGGTTGCTGTCGCCCTCGCTGGCGAGTTTGTCAATCACTGGGCCGCCAGGGTAGGGCAGTCCCATCACCTTGGCGCACTTGTCGAATGCCTCGCCCGCCGCATCATCGATGGTTTGACCCATCACCTCCATCTGCGTGGGGCTGTCGACGCGGATGATTTGCGAGTTCCCGCCCGAAATCAGTAGGCACAGGAACGGGAACGTCGGCACCACCGTGTTCTCGTCGTCCTTGATGAAATGCGACAGCACATGGCCATGCAAGTGATTCACGTCGACCAGCGGCACGTCGAGCGACAGCGCCAGCCCCTTGGCAAACGCCGTCCCCACGTGCAGCGACCCCGGCAACCCAGGCCCGCGCGTAAACGCTATCGCACTGATGTCGCCGCGCTCGATGCCCGCCTGGCGAATCGCCTCGCTCACCACCGGAACAATGTTCTGCTGGTGCGCCCGCGACGCCAGTTCAGGCACCACGCCGCCATAATTCTCGTGCACACGCTGGCTCGCTATCACATTCGACAGCAACACCGTCCCGCGCACAACCGCCGCCGACGTGTCATCGCACGACGACTCGATACCCAAAATTATCGGTTCTCTCTCTTTTTCTCTCTCTTTCTCTTTTCCTTCCATATTATTTTGATAGGAATCGTTCGTTAGTTCCAGGCGGTCTTAAATACCTGATAAGCATCTTTTTGCGATAAAAACGCAAGGTACTCGCGATACTCGTCATCGGTGAGGCTCAACTGCCGCTCGTGCATCGATTTGGCCGCCTCTATCAAGTCGATGCGCATCAATAAATCCTTGTTTATGGGCCGTTTAGCATCCATAAACAAGATGGAGTTGATGAACCCTTGAACCATTTCGCTATTTAATATCTTGAGCGTGATTTCGGCAAATCGACGATTGTCGAAGCCCATCAAGTAGGTCGTGTCGTCCGACAAAACGACTTTGTTGTCGATTTCCGATGCCAGCGAAAATTGCGTCTGCTTGTACAAGCCCGAAATCACAATCTTGTATTTGCTAAACGTATATGGACCAACGCCAAAAATTGAAAACTTGTAGTTGTTTTTATAAATGATGCTTTTGCGCTTGTTCAAGAAATCCTCGTGCGACAGCAGGTAGCGATAGGCCTTGGGGTACTTGCTTTTCAGCGCTATTGTGTTCTCGCCCGTGTGGTGCTGCGTCAAGATGAAATACTTGCGACACCGCGTGATGGCTTTCTCCTTGATGTCGGCACTCTTCAAGAACGGATAGACGATACCATCCTCAATATCAACGGCTTCATTGAAACCATTGACATAGCCGCCCGCCGTGCGCTCCAGCTCCATAATCTTGGAGCAATCGTGCTTGATGCCCGACCACCACTTCAGCGGCGAGCGACCATCAATGCCCTCGTATTGCGCATATCGGTCACAGTCCGACACAAATTTGCCATCAATCCACCCGTAGGTCTTGATGAACTTGCCGCTGTAGAAGTCGTGCACGCGGCATTGCGAAACCCGTGGCGCTCCGCTCTCGCACAGCAGCAACGAGGCACTCACTGCCGCTTCAAACTCTTTGCCTGCATCAATCAGGTATTGCTCCATCCGATGAACGTGATAACAACCTTTGCGATGCTCTTGCAAGATGCTCTTAATCACCGAGTTCTTGAGCAACAACGCAATGTGACACACGCAGCCACCAGCCAGCTCCATCATTTTATAGGTAATCGATTCGGCGATGTCGAAGTTACCTTTGCCCGTGATGGCGTCTAACCCTCGTTGTTTCTTGAAGTTAGACTTCTCGGGCAAGTTAACTCGCTCAATGCTACCCAGTTTGCTACTCGTTACCCACGGCGGATTGCCCAAAATCAAGACATTCTTGCCGCGCGTTTTTTCCTTGAGCACCGCCATGTCGACCTCAAAGATATCCTTGTTGACGATGTGGACCCTTGCATGATGGGCATTGTGACGCGCGGTTTCGGCCTCACACCGAGCCGAGTAGGCAGCATTAATCTCGATGCCATAAACCTCCTCGATGCTATCGAACGTCTCCAGCGCGGCCACAACGAAGTTGCCCACGCCGCACGAGGGCTCTATTACCACCTGTGGCGCAACCCCGCGTGCCTTGAGCATTTCACAAATCGACCGACACAGCGACCCATTTGTCTGCCAATCACCATATTGTGTCCTCTCAATCGCCGTCATTCTTGATAATGCTCACAATTCCTTTAACGGGTTGCTCCAGCGCGACAATTCTATTGTAACTCAGCCGCCATTGCAGTGCATTTGAGATGGTCAAGTAACCGATTTCGGGCGGTTGCTGCATGATTTGCTGCGCCAGGTTATACAAGGTCACTTCATCGCCCGGAATACCGCGGTCGTTGAGAAATGCAAAGATGTCGTCAACGTTGCCGTTGTTGCTGATGATATCACGCAACCCCTTGGTTGTCTGGTAGTCGCCTGTGCGCTCGGCCTTGATGATAGAGCAAGCGCGATAGTCGAGCATGCCCATTTGCGTGGCGGCATCATCGTGCTTTTGGTAGGCAAAAATAATCAGGTTATACCCGAGCCCATAAATCTTCTGCTTGCTGTCGCGATAGGGGCAACTCGACTGGGGATGACTAATCGACGTGACCTTGATATCGGTGTTTATCGAGGGGAGGTCGAGTCCTTGGCCACTGTTCCCCACGTTCATCGTGTAGCGTTCCTTCAGATAGGATTGAAAGAGGTGCTCGACCAGCGTCCCAATGGCTTTACCATCGGTGACACCATAGAACTCGGCGCGTGGTCGCATCGATTCTTGGGCGCAAAACTCTCGCGCACTTTGCGCTAATGTCTTTAGGGTCAATCTCTTCTTTTCCATATCCTTGAGGTAGTGCTTATTCTTTGGGCAAATTTATCAAAAAAACGTGGGATTGCAAAATCATGTGCTGGGGCGGGCTAGAATCTAATGCCGGCGGTGACGTTGAAATCGTGGTTTGAACTGAAGAAGCTGGTTTGGGGGCTGTGGTACCAGTGCACGTCGGTGAGGAAGTGCAGGCCGTAGAACCAGCGGCCCTTGTTGCGCACAATCGCCATCTTGCCGTGCATGTTGGTCGACAGCAGCCCGCGCTTGCCGTCGGTCGAGTTGTCGAACGACTGGCGGTAGCCGATGCTGGGCAGCACGGTGATGTTAATCAGCCAGTCGCGGCGCGGCACCCAGTTGTAGCCGTAGCCCAGCGCCACGCAGTAGTCGTGGTAGCGGATGCGATATTCCTCCAGGCTGGGGTCGCTCAAGTACTGCCGCATGTCGTCGTCGAGCTTGGTGAAGTCGATGATGAGCTCCTGCCGGTGGCTGTGGATGCCCGCAATGAACGAACCCGCCGACCGCAGCTGGTATTTCGAGAAGCAGTAGGCCGCCGCGTGACCATAGTGCAGGTGGTTGAAGAAATAGTAGGCATACAGTCCCCACGACTCGCGCAGCAAGCCGTCGAACTCGTAACGCCCGTTGAAATCGCCTAATTCGTGCATCAGCACCGTGCTCTCGTCCTTCTTGTTGTAGTACAGCTCCAGCGCCACGCGCGACGAGGTGAACGAGAAGTCCCACTGCGTGTTCTTCATGCGCTCGCCCGAAATCAGGTTCTGCAGGTTAAACATGTAGCTCAGACTCAGTGCCATAAACGAAATCTGGGCGCCAAAGTTGCTCGTCAGCCGGCTGTTCATCTGCAGGCGCGTGTTGCGCCCGTCGATTTTCCCGTTGTAGGTGTCGAGCCAGTTGTTGTTCTTCAGCATGAACTTCCACTTGGTGCCGGTGCCCACCACGTAAGCGCTGTCGTAGTAGTTAAACGCGTGGTCGCCCCACCGATAGGCATCGACCACAAAGTCCAGAAAACCAGGGTATTTCACGCTCTCGTCCTTCAAGTCGAGTTTGCCATGGAGCGCCGCGCGTTGCCAGTAATTATCGTCGCGCACCGTGTCGAATGGCGCATCGAAATGGTCGCGCACGCGCTGTTTGATTTTCTCAAATCGTTGCCGCGGCGACGGCGACGGCTCGTTGGCCTTGCGCACGCTGTCGTCGAATGCCGTCATCGCTGCCGTGGTCGCCAGCGAGTCGAGCAGCGCCACGTTCGTGCTATCCTGGGCTGCCGCTCGCATCGCGCTGCCCACGAGCATCATGATTACTAGGGTTACAATCGTCCTCATTGCTGCGTGGGTGCTTGGTTCTCGTCGTCGCGGCGAGCAGCGTTTTTAGAGCGGAACGAAATCACAGGTTGACGCACCGACGCCGCCTGCGACGGGCTGTCGACGGGCACCGACGGCGTCGCTGCGACCGCGGTCGTAGCCGTGCTGTCGCTGGCTGTGCTGCGCCGCGGAATGCTGTCGACGGGCGTTGCACTAGCCCCGCCAGTCGTGTCGACGCGCGACGTGCTCTTGCGGCGGAACGGGTTGTCGAAATCGTGCTTCCACACGATGCCCAGGCCCTGCGTGGTGAGCGCCTCGCGCTGGTAGTAGTTCTGGTCGTTAAATCGGTTGTATGCCTTCAGACGCAGCGTGCCGCGGGAGTTGAGCAGGTACTCGATGTCGAAGTCGCCAATGAACTTGGTGTTGCTCGTGTTGTAGGTGTTCTCGCGGTAACCCAGGTTGCCGTTGATGAGCAGGCGGTCGTTGAGCAGGTGGCTCGACAGCGCCACATCCACCTCCATGTCGCTAAAGTCGCTGTAATCGCTGCGGAAGTTAGGACTAATCGACAACTTGTCGCTCATCTTGCCCAGGATGTTGCTCAGCTGCGACGAGATGGTCGACGACGCCACCGACGTCAACTCGTTGCCGCTACTCGTGCTGCTCATGTACTCGGGCGTGTAGAACCGGTTGAGCGCCAGCAGATACAGGATTTGCTGGTTCATCATGTCGTCGGTGCTCACCACGCTCTTAATCTTGCGCACTGCCTCGGTCGTCAGCGTCGGGAACTCCAGGTCGAACGATACCGCCGGCTCGCTAATCACGCCCTTCGCCTTGAGAATCGCGTGAACCGGCACGGTCGTGTGGTTAAACTCAGCATCGTCCTTGAACGACTCGTCCAGGTCCTTGATGTTGGCTTGCAGCGCGTACACGGCACGCAGGTCGAGCACCGCGTTATAGGGGTCGCCCTGGAAGGTGATGCTGCTGCCCTCGCTAATCGTGAAGTCCTTGATAATCACGTCTTGAAGCGTGAAATTATAACGACCGCGGTCGAGCGTGTAGGTGCCAAACATCGCCAACTCGCCGTTGTTGTTATAGGTTAGTCGCAGGTTGCCGTGACCCGTGCAGCGAATTTGGTCGGCCTCGTTGGGGTCCATCACTACCACAAGCTGTGCGTCGGGGGTGATATCGCCCTGCAGGTCAATGTTGTAGGCAGTGGGCGTGTCTTGATGCTTCTCTTGCTCGCGTTGCGTCAGGCGCCGCACAATCGCCGGCAGTCCGCTGCCGTCGTCCTCAGCCTCGACCGTGTCGACAGGCGCATTCAGCTTGTCGCGGTCGCGGAAGGTGATGAAGTCATACTCCACCGCCTGCTCGGTGCCGTCGAGCACAAACGTGAATTTGCTGCCCGGTGCGCTCTGCATGTTCACCTTGATGTCGACAAGGCCCGGACGGCCCGTGATAAACGCCGCCCCGTTGCCGTAAATCTCGCCATACCAGTTGGGATTGATGCTCGCGTTGGTGTCGTAACACAGCAAGTTCACCGCCTGCGTGATGCCAAAGTTGAACACGGGGTCGCCGAAGTAGTGGTGCGTCAGCCAGCCGTTGAGCAGCGCCGTGTGTCCCGCGCGGTCATAGAGTTTCACGTCCTTGATGTCGATGCGGCTGTGGCCCATGTGCACCGTGTCGCCGCCCGCAGTATAGTAGGTATTGGTGTAATCGAGTTTGAAGCGCAGCGTGTCGGCCACCACGTCGCCGTAGGCGGTGATATTGTGGAAGTTACCCAGCAATATCGCGTGGCCTGATACCTCGCCGCTCAGGTCGCTCGCAAATGCGCTCACAAACGGCGTCAAGAACGCCACGTTGGCCCTATCGGCTTGAAAATCAATGTAAAGCGAGTCGCTACCGATGACGATGTCGCCGTCCACCAGCGAGTGACGCCCGTTGGCTTGCGCGATGTCGGCGTTGAGCGAGATGCCCTTCGTGGCGTTGTCCCACTGGCTCAAGATGTCGGCATCGCCCATCACCGCGCCGTTGTACGACAGCCCGTCGACGTGCAGCCCCGTCGTGTAAAGCCTGGGCTTGCCCGACAGCAGGTCGGCGGCATAGAAGTCGCCCGTCGCCTGCCCGCCGAAGTCTACATGGTTGATATTCAGCGTCTCAAACACATAGTCGAGGCTCACATCGTTCAGGTCCACCAGAATCTGGTCGTTGGGGTCGCGCGAGGCACGCCCGTTGATGCTGATGTATTGTTTCTCGTGCTTGCCCACGAGGTTGTCGACGGTGATGGTGCTGCCATCGACGTTGATTTTGCCCGGTTCCAGCGCCCATGCCGACCCGTTGAACACGAGTTCCGAGGGCTTCACGTCGATGTCGGCGGTGATGCCGTGCTCGCTGTTGCGGCCCAGCTCGGCTGCCATAATCAGGTCGCCGTGGAAATCCTCCTTGCGGTCGACGCGCCACGCCACGTGGCTATCCACCTTGTCGTTGTTGCCCACCGCGGTCACTTTCATGTCGATTTTGCCGTGCTTGGCGGGGTAGAGCGCGTGTGCCAGCAGCGCCACAGCGCCATTGGTGCTATCGGTGCCCACCGTCAGGTGCGTGCCCTCGATGAGCTTGTTGCCCTGCAGCAGGTAGGGCGCATTCACGGTCACACCCATCGTGTTGTCGTTCTCGTTGAGATACCCGTCGACGGTGGCTTTGTACACGAGCTTCACGGGCAACTTGAGCAGGTCTTGCAGGTCCTCGTCGGGCTCCACTTCGAGGCTGAATCTCAGGTTGTTAGCCAGGTCGCCAGCTTGATGCGATGTCAGGTGGCGGTCCATCAACTTGGGGAACGCGTGCGAGAGGATGTGCTTCACCGTGGGAACCAACGTCTTGAAGTTGTAATTGCCCGAAATTGAGCCGTTTATGTAGTCGCTGTTGATGTCGATACTTTGTGTGCTGCCGCTGTTGTCGGTTGCCACAGCCAGTTCATCGAGGTGGAATTTGCGGCCATCGGTGGTCTCGTAATCCACGTCGTTGAGCAGCACCTGACCCGCCACGTTGTCGAGGTTGTTACCGCTGAGCATCGTGCTCACGTTACCCGACAGCTTCCCCTCGGGCAACTTCCCAGCCAGCCCCAGCCGTGCCAGGTCCACATTTTGTGCGTTCATTTGCACCTCGGCGGTGCTCTCGCTGCCCGCCAGATTCACGGTGCCGTCGACGCTCACGCGCCCTGCCGCATCGTCGATGTCGACAACGCCCGCAATCGTCTGCCCGTCGGTGGTCACGTCGGCGTCGATGTTCTGGTAACGCTTGCCTTTCAGGTCGATGTGCGCCACGTGGCCCTTGAACGCGCCCTGCGTGAGCTTGTTGCCCGTCAGGGTGACGTCAACGTCGCCGTCGGCACCCACGTTGCCCACCACGTTTTCGCGGTCGAGCAGGCGACCCAGTGCCAGGTCGGGCGTGCTCACGTGGCCCGTGATGTGGCGGCTACCGCCGATGTCGGTGTAATGCCCGTCAACGCTGGCGCTACCGGCGTTCGTCTGCATGTCGACCGATGCCTGCAACGACTGTGGCGTGCCAGCCACGCTGCCTTCCACACGCAGGTCACCCGCCGTGTTGAGCACGCGCTGCACCTGCGGACTCAGCGTCGCCACGCGGCCTATCTTGTTCACAATGTCACTGCCGTTCCCGCGCACCGCCAGATGCGGCAGGTTCACTTGCGCCTGCTTGGGGTGGGAGATACCGTCGACCACGCCCGACGCCTCGACCTGCAGCGACCCATTCGCCTCACTAACAAGCAGATGCGGCACCTCGATGCGGTCGCCATTGCGCCGCACGGTCGTGTTCAGTTCCAGCGTCTCGTTGAAGGGCTTCAGCGCGGGTACAACGGCTTGCAAGTCGCTGGGTGTAAGGTGACTATCGGTGATGCTCACGCGCAACGGCGTCTGCTTAATGGCGGTGCCGATGTGCTTGAGCGAGTCGTAGTCGATGTGCTGGTCGCTCACGAGTAACCGCGAGTTAGGCAGCTCCACCTTGATGTTGCTTACATCGGCACTCGTCGGCCCCAGATTCACGTGCGCTGCTAAGTCCTTGAGCGTCAATCCGCTGCCCTCGCGGGCCTTCAGACTCTTGACGACAAATTCATAGTGGTCGTTGCTGATGTGCGGCACCTCGATGTTGGCCCTCAGGTCGCTCAGCGACAGGTGGTTAGCATCGAGCTGGCCCGCAGGCTTGTGGGGCTCGTCGAGCACGTCGTAGGTCAATGCGCTGCGGCGAATCACAACGTGCTGCAGCTCAACGTCGTAAGGCCGCGACGGCTTCTTGCTGCGGGGCTTGAGCGCGTCGAGGATAAACTGCACATTGGTCGCGCTATCCTTGCTGGCACGCGTGATGTGCCCGCGCAATCCCACGATTTCGCCGAAACTCAGCACCACGCGACGCTCGGTGAGCAGCTTGCCCAACCTGATGCCCGCACCCAGGTGCTCCACATGGAGCAGCGAATCGCCCTGCTGGTCAGGGATATTCACCCCGTGCAGGTCCACTTGGTTAAACGGCGTGATGCCCACGCGGTCGATGCTCACGTCGGTACCCAGGTACTCGCTGAGCCACTGCTCGCCCTCGCCCTTAATGCGCTCTTGCACGCTGGGCAGCTGCAGCAGCACGTAAGGTACCGCATAGAGCGCAACGACCGCTACCAGCGCGATTACGATAATCGTGCGTAGCGTGTTGTACAGGTAACGAGGTATTTTTTTCATCGACCGTTTAACCAGCTAATCATTCATCGCTTGCTATCGCAACTCTCGTGCCATTCAGTCGGGTAACGACTCACACTGGCGCAACCACAGGGCCGATGACGCGTCGCTGGGCATGCGCCAGTCACCACGAGGTGACAGCGAGATGTTGCCCACCTTGGGTCCATCGGGCAAGCACGAGCGCTTAAACTGGTTGTTGAAGAAGCGACGGCTGAACACGGTGAGCCAATGCTTGATTTCGCTCGCCTCGTAAGCGCCCGCAAATGCTTGACGCGCAATGTAATAGAGCTTGCGCGGCGCAAACCCGTGGCGCAGCATGTTATACAGGAAGAAATCGTGCAACTCGTAGGGGCCTATCAGGTCCTCGGTCACTTGCTGGATGCGGCCCTGGCTGTCGGCAGGCGTCAACTCGGGGCTGATGGGCGTGTCCACGATGTCGAGCAGCGTCTTGGCAATCGCCTTGCCCGTCTTGCTACCATCGTTGTGCGACGTGGCAAACCAACTTACCAGGCTGCGAACCAGCGTCTTAGGGATGCTCACGTTGACGTTATACATCGACATGTGGTCGCCGTTATAGGTCGCCCAACCCAGCGCGAGTTCGCTCAGGTCGCCAGTGCCCAGCACCAGGCCGTTCACCTTGTTGGCGTAGTCCATCAAAATCTGCGTGCGCTCGCGTGCCTGACTGTTTTCGTAGGTCACATCGTGCACCGATGGGTCGTGGTCAATATCCTTAAAATGCTGATTGACAGCGGCTGCAATCGAAATTTCGAGCGACGTCACGCCCATGAGTTTCATCAATTCGACCGCGTTGTTGCGCGTGCGGCTCGTCGTCCCGAAGCCCGGCATCGTGATGCCATACAGCCCGCTGCGGTCCAGTCCCAGTCGGTCGAACGCGTTCACCGCCACCAGCAACGCCAGCGTCGAGTCGAGGCCTCCCGACAGCCCAATCACCGCTGTCCGCGCGTGGATGTGGCTCATGCGGCGCACCAGGCCCTCGGTCTGGATGTCGATGATGTCCTGGCAACGGCGGTTCAGCATCTCGACGCCCTCGGGGACAAACGGCAGGCGGCGATACTTCCGTTCGCACGGCACCACGTCGTAGTTCAGCGCACGCACGTCGACAGCCATGCGCCGATATTCGCGGCTGAATTGCAGCAAGTTATCGCTGAAACTCCCATTCACGCGGCGCTCGTTCTCGAGCAACTCGATGTCGATGTCGGCGACCTCGATTTGCGGCTCCATCGTGAAGCGCTTGCCCTCGCGCAGTAGCGTCCCGTTCTCGGCAATGATGGCGTTCCCCGTGAACACGAGGTCGGTCGTCGATTCTCCATAACCTGCTGACGCATAGACGTATGCTGCGATGCAGTGGTCGCTTTGGTGCTTAATCAAGTCCACCAGGTAGGTGTGCTTGCCCACCACCTCGTTCGATGCCGACAGGTTCACAATCACGTTGGCGCCATTGAGCGCAGCAACGCTACTCGGCGGAATGGGCACCCACACGTCCTCGCACACCTCCACGGCTATCTTCACGCGACCCGCGTCAAATATCATGTCGGTCCCAAACGGCACCTCGCGACCATTGACCGTAATCCACGTTTTCGACCGCGTGATGTTGGCACTCGTGAACCAGCGTTTCTCGTAAAACTCCTTATAATTAGGGATATAGGTCTTCGGAACTACCCACATCTTGTCGTGCTGCATCACCACCGCGCAGTTATACAGGTGACCCGAGCAACGCAACGGCGCACCCACCACCGCTATGATATCGGTGCGAGCCACAGCCTGCGCAATCGTGACCAACGCGTGCTCAGCCTCATCGAGCAACAACTCGTTGCCAAACAAGTCGGCACACGTGTAGCCCGTGATACACATCTCGGGGAACACCACCAGCTGCGCCTGCTTTGCCTGCGCCTGCTCGATGCCCTCGACGATGCCCGCCACATTAGTAGCCACATCGGCCACATTCACCCGCGGCACCGCCGCCGCCACACGAATGTACCCATAGTCATTTTCACTCATCACCACCGCCTGTTGCTTATATTCCATAATCCTTTATATTCTTTACAATCCTTTACAATGATTATCCTAATCAATCCTTTTCACTCACGATTTCACTTCCTCCATGCGCTCGAGTTGCTGGCCGCGCATTTGCAGGGCAATCAGGTGGAGCGTGGTTCCCTGCGTTTGTGCCAGCGCCTTCTCGTCGGTCGCATAGCGATGCAACTGCGCCACCGCCTCGTCCCACTGCGCCTGCGCTTCACCCTCGGTCGCCGTGCTCTTCAAGTACTTCAACTCAATGATGTAACTGTGCTTAACGTCGGGGAACGTGGTCAAATTGCCAAACATGAAGAAATCACAGTAGCCCTTGCCCGTCTCAAACTCGGTGCGGGTGGTGAAGATGGTGTTCATGCTCAAGTAGGCGAGCAGGTAGCCCTGAATATGCTTTTCGCCCTGAATACTGTCGCGCAACGAGGCATCTTGCTTGTATCTCGTGGTGAGGTATTCCATGAGCGGATGCCATTGTCCACGATAGGCTGCACCATTCAGTAAATTCCTTAAAATGGTGACATCGAGGGGATTATTGCGCTGGTAGGAGTCGACCAAAAACTGGTAGTACTGCCGATGCACGTTCTCGTTAGGAATCACCATTTTGATGAGTTCTCCCTCGCTGCCGCCAATGGTGAGCATGCCGTAATAATATAGTAATGAAGGGAATATCTCGGCACGAATCATATTTTGAGCAGGGAACGAATCCTCGAGCGCTGCCGTAATGCTACCTTGCTCGATGACTTGACGAATCACGTTCTTGCGCTCCTCGTTTTCGGTATCGAGTGCAATGAGGCCGTTCAGCCGCTCGTAATCGGTTTTAGTGTTTGGGTCGACCATGTTGCGCGGTGCTTTGTTTCTACTAATCAAGTTATACATGTAGTAGAGCACCATGTCGCTGTTAAACATGGTGGGGTCGATTTGAAACCGGTCGGGCGAGAAACAGTAGTTATCATACCACGGACGTATTTCGTTGATGATATCATCGGCATCACGCGTGATTAGACTAGCCTGCTGGTAGTAGCCAATCATTTCGCGCACCTCGCTCTCGCTGAATCCCAGAGCCATGTTAAAGTTCGGGTCAGCCGTGATGTTCACAAAGTTGTTGAAGCCGCTGGTCACGTCGTCGAGCGTGCACGGCGAGATGCCCATTAGCAGATAGCGACTTGCGATGGCCTTGAAAATCTTCAGGAAATCGCGATAAAATCCCGTGCCATGCGTGATGTCGGTATAGGTCTTCAACCCCATCGACGTGAGTATGTTATTTGTGAAGTTATCATACTCATCCACAATGATATAGAGGCTGTGACCATGTATTTTTGCACGATTGCCAATGATATTTAGCTTAGTTGCGGCACTTGTTGTTTCATGAACTCTATTAACTACCTCTTCACTAAATTCAGTGGCATATTTGTCAATAAAGGAGTCGAGAATTTCGCTGCAATAGTCGTTAAAGCTATTCTTTATCTCCTCAACGTTTTCACCCATCACCTTTGAGAAGTCAAAGTAGAGGATTTGGTACTTGCCGCGGAATTTGGTGGGATGCTCATAAATCCATGTGCCCTTAAACTCGGCTTCAAAGCGGTCTTGCGCCAGCATGTCGTAGTACTCGCGCACCATCGAAACAAAAAGGCTCTTGCCAAAACGCCGTGGACGGGTGAAAAACAGATACTTAGATGTTTCTTCCATCCGTGCGATGTACATGGTTTTATCTACATAGTAGTACCCTTCGTTCCGTAATTCGGCGAAGTCACTAATACCTGTGGGTAATGGCTTGTAGTTCATCGTTTTCATTGTTTTTTTATTTCACTTCCTCCATGCGCTCAAGTTGCTGGCCGCGCATTTGCAGGGCAATCAGGTGGAGCGTGGTTCCCTGCGTTTGTGCCAGCGCCTTCTCGTCGGTCGCATAGCGGTGCAACTGCGCCACCGCCTCGTCCCACTGTGCCTGCGCCTCCGCAGCCGTCGCCGTGCTCTTCAAGTACTTCAACTCAATGATGTAACTGTGCGTGGCCATTTCAAAAATCTTGTGGTTTCCAAACAGCGCCAGGTCGCAATAGCCGTTGCTCATTTCGTACTCCGAGTAGGTGATAAACAGGCTCGTTAAGTTGAAGTAAGCCAGCAGGTAACCTTGCAGATGTCGCTCGCCTTGGATGGTGTCGCGCACCGAGGCATTTTTCTTGTATTGCGAGGTGAGGTAGTTCATCAACGGTTGCCAGTCGCCTCGAATTGCAGCACCATCAAGGAAGTCGCTCAATTGCTTGGTGTTCAGCTTATAATCTTGCTGATAGAATTCGAGCAAGAAGTTATAGTATTGAACCCTGACGTTTAAATTGGGGATAATCAACTTGAGCCTATCGGCGTGGATGCCGCCAATGGTGAGCATGCCATAGTAGTACAGCAACGAGGGGAACATCTCGGGCTTAATCATGTTTTGCGCTGGGAATGTACCCACCAACTTGGTTATCATGTAGCCCTGCGAAGCAATTTCGCGGATGTCGTTTTTGCGCTCCTCGTTTTCAGTGTCGAGCCTTACCAATCCCTTGAGTTTGCCGTAGTCGGTCATCGTGTTAGGGTCGACCATCTCACTTGGTGCCTTCCCTAATTTCATGAGTTTCCCCAGATAATATAGCACCATGTCGCTGTTAAACACCTTAGGGTCAATGCCAAACCGGCTTGGTGCAAAGCAATAATTATCGTACCACGGCCGCATTTCGTTAATGATATCATCGGTATCACGCGTGATTAGACCCGCCTGCTGGTAGTAGCCAATCATTTCACGCACATCGACCTCGCTGAAGCCCAGAGCCATGTTGAAGTCGGGGTCAGCCGTGATGTTCACAAAGTTGTTGAAGCCACTGGTTACGTCATCGAGCGTGCACGGCGAGATGCCCATGAGAAGATATCGGCTCGCTATCGCCTTGAAAATCTTGAGGAAATCGCGATAAAATCCTGTGCCATGCGTGATATCGGTATAGGTCTTCAACCCCATCGATGTGAGTATGTTGTTCGTGAAGTTATCATACTCATCCACAATGATATACAAGCTGTGGCCCAGGTCCTGAGCACTCATCGCAAGGGCATTTAGCTTTTGGCCAGCATCATCAGTTTTGCTGACCATTTCCCTTGTGACGTCATCGTAGTATTTATTGTACTTAGTAAGGAACCTGGTGATAGTATTACTGCAATAAAGGTTGAAGTTATGCTCAATTTCCTCGACACTTTTCCCTTTCACCTTTGAGAAGTCAAAGTAGAGAATCTGGTACTTGCCATGATTATTTTCAAAGCCAGGCTCATCCTTATGCTCTTGGTTATAGCGATAGATGGCTGTGCCTTTAAATTGTTTCTCATACTTTGCACTTGGCAGGGTGTCGTAGTACTCGCGCACCATCGAGACGAAAAGGCTCTTGCCGAAACGTCGTGGACGGGTGAAAAACAGGAAATTAGCCGTGTTTTCCATCGCGGTGATATACATCGTTTTATCGACGTAATAGAAGTTGCCTTTCCGCAGTTGCGCAAAGTCACTGATGCCATTAGGAAGTCGCTTGTAGTTCATTGTTGTAAACTTTTTCGCAAAGATAGCGTATTTTCCTCAATTTTCCCAAATTATCCCCCGATATTTCACGCCCATAACAATAGTCGTTTTCGATAATGTTGCTATCAACTTAACGAGGAAAAGAACTTCGTCGAAGACGAAAACCGGAATTAACCCCAGGGTATCGGAGCGAACGCAGTGAGCGTAGGACCCTGGGGTAAAGCCGCCTCCATGATGGCTCCTCGAAGAGGCGCACCACCATTCATCCTGTCACCAACAAACGCGCATCGATAGTGCAGGTGAGGATGTGTCAAAAGTCAACGTGAGGTTAAGGCTCGGAGAGCCGTCTTTAACCTACCCCCAGGCCGAGCGGAGCGATAGCGAAACGCGAGACCTGGGGCAAGGTCTACCATTGCGATAGAGCCTCGGAGAGGGTCGTTTGAGGGCTGCAGACATGCTAACCAACGATGCGGCAATTAAGGGAGCCTCGCCGAGGCTCATCATTGATAGTCGTCTTTGCCCTAGGTCTCGCGCCTCGCTATCGCTCCGCTCGGCCTAGGGTTAGGTCAAGGACTGCTCTCCGAGCCTTTCCACTTCTCTTCAAGTTTTGACACACCCTCATCCTCTATATCTACCTATACCCCAGGACCTTCCGTTCGCTGCGCTCACTCCTGTGGCCTGGGGTTAATTCCGTTAATCGTCTT